>OKUC01000174.1_pt1 | contig 38307 bp, 28 predicted proteins | sample 1606761 | NCBI WGS metagenome assembly OKUC01 (sample SAMEA3882542, study PRJEB24775) | human gut metagenome | biome: human-associated habitat; feature: intestine environment; material: feces | place: Netherlands | collected 2009/2010 | reverse complement strand
ACGCCCTGGGCCAATGCATCCTCTATCTTGCGCTCCTCCTGAGCCTTTGCAGCCTCGCGTTCACGCTTCTCCTTGCGCTTCTTACGACGACCGGTGGACTCGCGAGAGGCCTCCTCGACGGCGGCACGGGCCTCCTCGAGCACCTTCTCGCGGCTGTACTCCTCGGCCTCGCGAGCCATGCGGCTGTAGTGGTCCTCTTCGTTGTTGTGACCGCCCTTGCGCTTTTTGCCCTTGCCCTGCTTGTCAGGGTTGGGGAAGTCCATGCCGGCAGCGACATTGTTGCTGGCGTTGGTGCGATGGCTATGCGGACGACTCTCGGAGGCGTTGCGCTCGGAATTGTTATCGGAGGCGTTGCGGTCATTACGACGACCACCACGGCGGTCGTTATTGCCGCGACGGTTACCGCGCTCGGCGGCGCGCTCGGCCTTGGCCTTGTTCTCGGCGTCCTTCTTCTCCTTGAGCACGGTCTCCTGCGCGGCGATCTGGTCGAGCAGCGAACGGAAACGCGACCCGGAGTCAGAGGCGGGGACGGCGCGACGCTGGGCCTCGCGGGCAGCCTCTTCCTTTTCGCGGGCAAGGCGCTCCTGCTCGGCCTTCTTCTTGGCCTCGGCCTCGGCGCGGGCGGCCTCCTCGGCAGCCTGGGCAGCGGCGAACTGGCGGCGCTCCTCCTCGCGTGCCTTCTCGGCAGCGATGCGCTCGCGCTCGGCCTCGGCGGCACGCGCGGCCTCCTCGGCGGCAGCAGCCTGCTCCTCGGCCTGCTTGGCAGCCTCGACTTCCTGGGCGCGGGCCTCGATCACCGGGGCGAGCTGTTTGCGGACCATAGCGACGTAGGCGTCCTCCAGGGCGGAGGAAGCGGACTTAGCGGGAATCTTCATATCGGCGAGATGACCCATCAGTTCCTTGGAGGTCATGCCGAACTCTTTGGCCAGGGTGGAAACACGGACTTTTGCCATATGACTTCACCTACCCTTTCTGGCACCTTGGTGCCTAGAGACTGAACGAGCGTGGGAGATGCGCCGGAACCTGTCCGGCGCGACCGCGCGCTAGATCAGGTCCTCCGCATCATCGAAGGCGTCGGTGTCGTGGACACCGCAGAAACGGGAGCCAGGACGGGCCTGGTTGCGGCACTGGATGCCGTCCTCGGACACGAACTCGCAGCGACGGACATCGTCGTCCTCCTCGTCACCGATCAGGTCGGCGGCGGGCTCCTCGTGAACGGGAACGTTCTTGAGGATGTCGGCGGCAAGGGTCTCGGACTTGATATCGATGTGCCAGCCGGTCAGACGAGCGGCGAGGCGGGCGTTCTGGCCCTCCTTGCCAATGGCGAGGGACAGCTGGTCGTCGGGCACGATGACGCCGGCGTAGGCCTTCTCCTCGTCGATGAGGACGCGGGTGACCTTGGCGGGCGACAGGGCATTGGCAACGTAGACGGCCGGATCGGCATCCCACAGGATGACGTCGACACGCTCGCCGCGGAGCTCACCAACGACGGCGCGGACACGGCTGCCCTTGGGGCCGACGCAGGCGCCCACGGGATCCAGACGATCGTCGAGCGAATGAACGGCGACCTTGGAGCGCTGACCCGGCTCGCGGGCGATCGACTTGATCTGGACGGTGCCCTCATAGATCTCGGGCACCTCCTGCTCAAACAGACGACGCATGAGCTCGGGGTGGGTGCGGGAGATGACGATCGGCGGACGGCTGTGCTCGCCGCGAACCGGCTGCAGGTTGGAGTTGGGGTCGCGGACGTCGATGATCACGGCCTTGATGTGCTGGTTGTGCAGGTAGCGCTCGCCCATAGGACGCTCGTTGCGCTCGTTCTCGTAACGGCGCTGGTCAAAGTGCGGTAGCTCGGCCTCGACGCCGTCACGGATCTTGACGATGGTGAAGTCGGGCGTGGACTGCAGCACGGTACCGCTGATGAGGTCACCGATGCGGCCGGAGAACTCCTCGTAGATCTGCTCGCGGGCGGAGTTGCGAACGATGGCGTTGATCTCGGCCTTGGCGTGCTGGGCGGCGATGCGGCTCGTGTTCTTGGGGGTAACGTCGATCTCCTCGAACTCGGTGAAGTTGCCCTCCTCGTCCATGGAATCGTCAATCGGCTCCAGGCGGTAGACGTAGATCTTACCGGTGGTGCGGTCGATGGTCACCTTAGCGCCCCAGTCAAGATGCAAAATCTCGGCATAGCTCTTGGCGAGCGACTGCTCCAGACGGTCGATCAGGTAGAGCTGGTCGATGTGCTTGTCCTGGCAAAGCTCCATCAGGGCGGACATCATGTCGGATGCTGCCATCTTATTTTCCTTCCTTCGCGGGCTTGAAGTCATAGGTGGGCTTCAACTTGCACTTTTTAACATCACAGAAATCGAGGGTGACGGACTCGCCGTCCTCGAGCTCGAGGGTCACGTTCGTCTCGGTCGCGGCGGCAATCTTGCCGGAATACTTACGACGACCCTCGGTGGCAGTGGAGGTGAGCTCGCAGTTCTCGCTCACAAAGCGGGCAAAGTCGCGCGGGCGGCGCAGCGGGCGCGCCATGCCCGGGCTCGACACCTCGAGCGTATAGCTCGAAGAGATGGGGTCGAGCTCCTCAATCACATCGCCGACCCACTTGGTGTTGGCCGTGACGTCGTTGAGCGACAGGCTCTGACCCTCGGCACCCTCGATACGCACGCGCACGCAGGGGGCCTTGGTGGCGCCCACGAGCTCAACGTCGACGATGTCGACATCGTGCTTGGGGGCGACGGCCTCGAGCGCGTCGATGATCGCCTGCTCGGTCTTGGTCTTGACCATTGCGGCACCTCCATCCATACAAAAAAGAAGCGGGGCCGAAACCCCACTTCTTTCATTTACAACTTCATTTGCAAGCAAACTATACCAATACCTGCGAATACGTGCAAGCACAACGCAAACCCGCAGGTCAGCGTGCCCACAGCATCTCCACAAGAATACAACAATTAGGCGAGGACCCCTATGCGGCGCTCCCCCAAAGGCCTCAAAACGGGCCATGCGTCCCAGCGCACCGATCGAATCGGGCCCTCTGGGCATTCCATCCCTGAGCACACACCGTCAGACTGGAGCTGAGAGGCATTCTGCAGCGAGAAAGCCTGCCGCACGCATTGACCGCACAACCTTCCGAATCCTCTACGGCAAGGAGGCACCATGAAACGCCTAGGCACCCTCTGCGCAACCGCGCTCGTCGTCGCTGCCTGCTCATTCGCCCCGACGGGCTGCAGCAACATCGATAGTAAAACCAGACCATGCGAGCCAGATCTTGGCAGCACCAAAGCCATCGAGAAAACGACGCCTTCGGAGCATTTCGACAAAATAGACGAAGATCTAGTCGACCCCCAGGGTTTGGGTCGCGACCCTCAAGAACAGTTCCCCATCGACCTAGAGGCAGACGAGAACGTCCATGTTACCTGCATGGGCAAGGACACGGACGGCTACGGCGACGCCGTGTTGGTCTTTGCGGTGACAAACAACACCGATGTCGACATGATGTTTGGCGATGTTGATGCTTATGCCTATGTCAACGGTGTCGTCCGCGACGTGCGCATGCGCCAGCCCGTCGCCGCAGGCGAAGAAACGACCGCGATGCTCACCTTTGTAGGCACCTTCGACGATCCAGACTTTGACGTGAACAGCGACCTCAACGACATCTACCTCAATATCTGGATGTTCGAGGAGCAGACGGGCAACGTCTACTTTAGGGACCTGGTACACATCCCATAGAAGACAGTGCGACGCAATGATTAAGCAGGGCATACAGCACAAAACGAGGGGCGACCCAGCCGGATCGCCCCTCGTCTATAGCACGTCAACTATGCGCGCGGCATTTACTTAACCACCAGGTTGACCAGCTTGCCGGGCACGCAGATGGCCTTGACGACCGTCTTGCCCTCGAGCCACTTGGCAACGGCCTCCTCGGCGGCAGCCTGCATCTCCTCATTGGAGGCATCGCGAGCCACGTCAATGCGGCCGCGGACCTTGCCGAGCACCTGGACGACGATCTGCACGGTGTCCTCAACGGACTCGGCCAGGTCGAACTCGGGCCAGGCGGCGGTGTAGGCGTTGCCCTCGCAGCCGAGCGCCTCGTGCCACAGCTCGTCGGCCCAAAACGGGCAGATGGGGGCAAGGACGCTCACGATATCCTTAGCCACGCCGTAGCACAGCGCCTTGTCACGGGAAGTGCCCTCGGTGGCGTTGAGGTAGGCGCTCGCCGCGTTGACGAGCTCCATGACGGCCGAGATGGCGGTGTTGAACTGGCCGCGGTCGAAGTCCTCGGTGCACTTGGCGATGGTGCGGTGACGCTCGCGATAGAGCTTCATAGCAACCTCATCGAGCGCAGACTTGTCGAAGGCCACGTTGGCGTCGCCGGACTGGACGAGCTGCCAAACGATACGCCAGGCGCGCTTGATGAAGCGGTTGGCGCCCTCAACGGCCTTGGGATCCCAGTCGAAGTCCTTCTCGGGCGGGGCGATAAACAGGATCGCCAAACGCATGGTGTCGGCACCGTAGGGCTCGATAACCGAGCTCGGGGGCACGACATTGCCCTTGGACTTGGACATGGTGTCGCCGTTCTCGTCCTTGACCATGCCCTGACACAGCAGGTTGGTGAAGGGCTCGTCCACACTCAGCAGGCCCAGGTCGCGCAGTGCCTTGGTAAAGAAGCGGCTGTAGAGCAGGTGCAGAATTGCGTGCTCGATGCCGCCGATATAGTTATCGACGGGCATCCAACGATCGGCGGCTTCCTTGGAGAAGGGCAGCTCGGTGTTGTGCGGGTCGGTATAGCGCAGGTAGTACCAGCTGGAGCAGGTAAAGGTGTCCATGGTATCGGTCTCGCGCTTGGCCGGGCGGCCGCAGACCGGGCAGGTGGTCTCGTAGAACTCCTTGCACTCGGCGAGGGTTTCGCCGGCGCCCAGGTCCAGGTTCTCGGGCAGCGTCACCGGCAGCTGATCCTCGGGCACGGGCACGATGCCGCAGTGCTCGCAGTGGATGGCCGGGATGGGGTTGCCCCAATAGCGCTGGCGGCTGATGAGCCAGTCGCGCAGGCGGAACTCGACCTTGCGACGGCCGCAGCCCATGGCCTCGAGGTCGGCCACGATGGCAGCCTCGCCCTCGGAGTGCTTACCGCCGCGCATGCCGGTGTACTTGCCGGACTGGACAAGCGTGCCCTCGGCAGCGTGGGCGCAATCCCAGTCGACGGTCTCGGCATGGAAGGTATCGATGGTCTCGCCGGTGGCCTCGACGGCAGCGCGATCGTCATCGTCCAGGATGATCGGCACGATCGGCAGGTCGTACTTGCGGGCAAACTCAAAGTCGCGCTGGTCACCACAGGGAACGGCCATGACGGCGCCGGTTCCATAGTCGGCAACGACATAATCGGCAACCCACACGGGGACCTTCTCGCCGTTGACGGGGTTTACCACGTAGCGGCCGGTAAAGGCACCGTGCTTCTCGAGGGTGCCCTGGGCACGCTCGACGGCAGAGATATGCTTGGAGTCCTCGACGATCTTGGTGACGGCCTCCTCGTACTCCGTGCCCTCGACGAGCTCGTGCAGGCCGGCGTACTCGGGAGCCAGGACAAAGAAGGAGACGCCAAAAAGGGTATCGGCACGCGTGGTGAAGACGGTGATCTTGCCCTCATCGCCCTCGATGGGCTCGCCATCCTGGTCGCACAGGGTAAAGTCGACCTCGGCGCCCTCGGAGCGACCGATCCAGTTAGCCTGCATCTGCTTGACGCGCTCGGGCCAGCCGGGGAGCTTCTCCAGGTCGTCGAGCAGCTCTTGGGAGTACTCGGTGATCTTGAAGTACCACTGCTCCAGGTCGCGCTTCTCGGGCTCGGTGCCGCAGCGCCAGCACTTACCCTCGGTGACCTGCTCGTTGGCCAGAACGGTCTTGCAGTTAGGACACCAGTTGACCGGGTTCTTCTTGCGGTAGACCAGGCCCTTTTCCCACAGCTTCTCAAAGATCCACTGACCCCAGCGGTAGTAGTCGGGGCTGCAGGTCTTGACCATGCGATCCAGATCGTAGGAGAAGCCCATGCGCTTCATCGTGGCGAGCGCCTGGTCCATGTTCTTATACGTCCAGGCAGCAGCCTGCGTATTGTGCTTGATGGCGGCGTTCTCGGCAGGCAGGCCAAAGGCGTCAAAGCCGATGGGGTGCAGCACGTCGTAACCGCGCATGCGGGCCTGACGGGCCATGGCATCGCCGATGGTATAGTTGCGCGCATGGCCCATGTGCAGGTCGCCCGACGGATACGGGAACATCTCGAGCACGTACTTCTTGGGCTTGCTGTCGTCGGTGTCGACGGCAAAGAGGTTGGAGTCCTCCCAGGCCTTCATCCACTTGGACTCAATGGCCTGCGCGTCGTAGGCAGGGATCTCGTCCTTATGATCTGTGCAATCGCACATATCAGCTCCTTTGTTAGCTGGGTTGGGGCGGGGCGTTCTTACCTTTGCTCGCTGCTGCGGACAGTCCTGCTCGCACGAAGAGCACATTAAGTGCTCTTCGGCTCGTGCGGAACTTGCAGCGAGCAAAGGTAAGAACGCCCCGCCACATCGTTAACTCGCATGATGATAGCAAATACAACAAGCGAGATGCCTGCGACTTGCAGGCATCTCGCTTTATCTAAATAACGTGGTTGTGGATCAACCGCTAATTGTTACCCGCCCAAGTATGGTCGGGTTTTCCAAGTGCCGCAGATTGCCGTGAAAGAGGAGCGACGCGTACTTTGGTACGCGAGCGACGGTTTGAACGGCAAGGTGCGGTGCTTGGGAAAGCCGCTTAGCGGTAGCTGACGCTCTGTTGGGAATCCTTGACGACTACGTCGTGGGCGCCGCCTTCGACGATGGAGGTGGAGCTTACCAGGGTCAAGCGCGCCTTTTCCTGGAGCTCGGGGATCGAGAGGGCACCGCAGTTGCACATCGTGGACTTGACCTTATAGAGCGTGCCGCCCACGCCGTCCTTGAGGGAGCCGGCGTAGGGAACGTAGGAGTCGACGCCCTCGACGAAGCTGAGCTTCGCGGCGCCGCCCAGGTCGTAGCGCTGCCAGTTGCGGGCACGCGCAGAACCCTCGCCCCAGTACTCCTTCATGTACTGACCGTTAACGTTGACGCGCTCGGTCGGGCTCTCGTCGAAGCGCGCGAAGTAGCGACCCAGCATCATAAAGTCGGCACCCATGGCAAGGGCGAGCGTCATGTGGTAGTCGTAGACGATACCGCCGTCGGAGCACACGGGCACGTAGACGCCGGTCTCCTCGTAGTACTCGTCACGGGCGCGGCAGACGTCGATCAGCGCAGTGGCCTGGCCACGGCCGATGCCCTTGGTCTCGCGGGTGATGCAGATGGAACCGCCGCCGATACCGACCTTGATGAAGTCGGCACCGCAGTCGGCCAGGAAGCGGAAGCCTTCGGCGTCGACGACGTTACCGGCACCGACCTTGACGTCCTCGCCGTAGTTGGCGCGGATCCACTCGATGGTGCGCTTCTGCCACTCGCTGAAGCCCTCGGAAGAGTCGATGCACAGGACATCGGCACCGGCCTCGATGAGCAGCGGCACGCGCTCGGCATAGTCGCGGGTGTTGATACCGGCACCAACCATGTAGCGCTTGTCGCCGTCGAGCAGCTCGTTGGGGTTGGTCTTGTGGCTGTCGTAGTCCTTGCGGAAGACGATGCCCATGAGGTGATCGTAGTCGTCGACGATGGGCAGGGCGTTGAGCTTATTGTCCCAGATGACGTCGTTAGCAACCTTGAGGCTGATGTTCTTGTCGCCCACGATGAGCTGCTCACGCGGGGTCATGAACTCGGAGACCTTCGTCTGGTGGTCATCGCGGCTGGGACGATAGTCACGGCTGGTGACGATGCCCAGGAGCTTGCCCTTGGGAGTGCCGTCGTCGGTAACCGGCATGGTGGAGTGACCGGTCTTCTCCTTGAGCTCGATGACCTGTTCCATGGTCATATCGGGGGTCAGCGTGGAATCGGACTGAACGAAGCCGGCCTTGTGATCCTTGACGGCCTTGACCATAGCGGCCTCGGACTCGGCGCTCTGGGAACCGTAAATGAAGGACAGGCCGCCCTCGGTAGCGAGCGCGACACCCATGTCGACGCCCGAGACGGACTGCATAATGGCGGAAACCATGGGGATGTTCAGGGTGATTGCCGGCTTCTCACCGCGCTTAAAGCGGGTTAGCGGCGTCTTAAGAGAGACGTTGTTGGGGATGCACTGCGAGGACGAGTAACCAGGGACCAGCAGATACTCCGAAAACGTGTGGGACTCACCGGGAAAGAACGTAGCCATGTTTCTCCTTTTTCCATGCGACCGGTCGGCTGCAGGCCTCGTAGGACCCAGCCCAACCTTGGGCGCCCAATACTGGGGAAGTATCTTAACGCACTTTGACTGCTACAATGCATGATTTAAGAAGAGCACACGAGGGTTTGACGCAGGCTTTGCGTTTGCCCAGCAAACACTTTAGCGGGGAGACGTGGAGCACATGGAGTACAAGACGACGGCAAAGTTGGTCATTCAAGCGTGCGACAAGGATCTGCCGGGCGTGTTCGGCCACGGCTGCGTCTTACTGCTGCAAGGTATTTCCCGCGAGCACTCGCTCAACCGCGCCGCCAAGGGCATGGGCATGGCGTATTCCAAGGCCTGGCGCATCGTGAACGAAGCCGAAGGCCAGCTGGGCTGCAAGCTCATCGAGCGCGACGGCGCCCGCGGATCCACCCTCACCCCCGCCGGAGAGCGAGCCATAGCGGTCTACGAGGAGCTGCAGGCCGACATCAACAACGTCATCGCCACCAAAGCCAACGATCTCATCGCCAGCATCAAAGAGTAGCCCATTTGGGACGGGGCCTTATAGCCACACAACCCCTTCTCATAAGTTGCGGTGAAATAGGGACTGTTTATGCGGTTAAAGCCGTAAATCAATCCATATTTCACCGCAACTTATGGAGTCGAGGATGATTTAGCTATTTGCGGAGGGCGTTGTCTAGGGTGGCGGCCACGATCAAGGGGTCGTCGGTACCGGCGAAGAGGCAGACGGTGCTCCCCTGCTTGCCGCGTGGGGCCGAAAGGCGCGTCGTTGCGCCGCCGGCGGGCGATGTACGAAACTCCCCCGGCAAAGCATCGAACAGCTCTCCCGCGCTACGCTCGATAAGGTCAAATTCAACTGCCGGGCCAAAGCCGTGCTCGAGGATTCCCGTTGCAACCGCATGGTCGGGATGCGAGCTCAGCCCGGGATAGCGCACGTTGCGCACCAGCTCGTTGGCGGCCAGATACTCGGCCAGCGCACGGGCGCGGTCGAAATGCGCCTGCATACGGACGTCGAGCGAGTCCAGTCCCCGCTCCAGCACACCGGCCTCGTCAGCAGTCAATTCAAACTTGGCCAAGCCACAGCCCTCAAGCAGGGCATGCGCGCACTCGGCCGCGGCATCCACACGATGGCGCTTGAGCTGCGAGCGCGCGACCGATACGGCAACCAACTTGCGCGGAGCATCACCGGCGCATACGCGATCGAGCGCCTCGAGCGACAGCGCAGAACCCAGCCGCAGCGAATCGCAGCCAAAAGCTGACGCCACGGTGTTGTCCACAACCAGCAGCGCATGGGCCTCACGCGCCGCCAGACCCAGCGCACGAAGATCAGGCACACGCAGACCAAACCCGCCGATGGAGTTGACGAACCACCACAGGTGCGGACCCTCAGCGTCAAACGAGCCGGCAAAGCCACCGGACGCCGCAGCAAACGCCTCGACAGACGGCTCCCCCACCATCACAACATCGCAGCCGTCAAATCCGCTCGCAAACGCATCGGCAAAGTCGTCCGCAAAGACCACCAGGCGGTCACCGGGACGCACAATCCCCAGCTGCGACAGCGCTGCTGGCACATGCGAGGCCACAAGCAACCGCGCCTCACGCGCGCCGTTCCTCAAAGCCCAGGCCTCTTCTAGCTGCTGCACGCCCATACGGCAACCTCCCTTCATTAACAAAAACCCACGATGCGGATGTTTCCCGCATCGTGGGCAACGGCTGCAGTATAGCGCCGATATGCGACGAATCGCCTAGATGTTGAGCGTGTGATAGGTCACGCTCGCGCCCGGAGCGTCAACGGTCACGCCATAGGCCTCGGGATAGATGCGCGTCGAGAACACGAGCGCGCCATCATTCACAAACACCTCGACCGACGAGACATCGCCAACAATGCGCACGTTGCGCACCTCGTCGACGGGCTCCCAGCGCACGGTACGACCGCAGCCGGCAGAATCGCGACCCTCATCGGTAAATCGCATCTCAAAACGCGAGGGCAGTTCGCCCTCGGCGGGCACAAACGCCAGCTTCAGCTCGCCATCAACGGTCGCGGTAAACGCGCCGTCGACACCGTCGACAACAACGTCAAAGCAGGTATCGTCGGCAACCTCCAACGAGCCCGCCCCCACACGCACCGAGGCATAATGGTGCTCGATCTCGCGCACCGGCTGCTGCAGTACCACGCCGCCGGCACCGGCTGTAAGCTCACGCGGCACCGTCATGCAGTGCTGCCAGCCGCACACCACGGTGGGTGCGTTGCCATAGGTCGGCTCATCGGGCATGCCCATCCAGCCGATTAGAATGTGGCGACCATCCTCGGACGTAAACTCCTGCGGAGCATAGAAGTCAAAACCGGCGTCCCACAGACGGAACTCCCCCAGCTCATAGGCACCGTCACCACCAGTGATGTCGCCCGTTACAGGCATGTAGCCAGCGGCATACACATTGCCGCGGTTCCAACGACCGCCCTCAAGGCCCTGAGGCGAGAATGACAAAAATGCAGCGGTATCGCCATTCGCACCGAGCTCGATATAGCCGGGGCATTCCCACATAAACCCAAAGCGCTCGGGCGCACACACGCGGGTCTCGAGCTCCCAACTAAGCATGTCAGCCGAGCCATACACCAAGATCTCGCCAACATCGCGACCGGCGCCCTCGCCATGCATGGCGCAAAAACGGCTCTCGACGTGCGGCCCGTCAACTCGACGACGCGCACCCAGCACCATGTGATAACGCCCGTCCGCGTCACGCCACACCTTGGGATCGCGCACGTGGCACGTCAGATCCTCGGGATAGTCCTCCGACGCCAGCACCACGCGCTTTTGGCTGAACTCCCGACCGGCAAGGCCATCAACGCTCTCGACATAAACAGTATCGGCGCGGCGGCCGGTATTGACGTAGTCGTACGTGCCGTCCGCATCGGAAAGCTTAACGTTGCCCGTATAGAGCACGCGAATGTGACCGTCCTCGGCAAGCGCGGAGCCCGAATACACACCGTGGCAATCGAACGGCTCGTCGGGCAGCAGCGGAGCGCCAACATAGTCCCACGTCATAAGATCGCGGCTCGTCGCATGACCCCAGGCCTTAACGCCGCCCTCGACATCAAACGGCGCATATTGAAAATAAACGTGGAACACGCCGCCCGCTTGGCAAAGACCGTTGGGGTCGTTGAGCCAACCCGCCGGCGGCATAATATGGAAGCGCTGGCCATACGCGCCATGACCGCACTCAGTGGCGGCGGCGTCAACAGCGGCAACCAGCTTTGCAAGATCGCGACCAAGTGCATTAGACATATCAAAGTCCTAACGGATCGAAAGTTACAAGGCACCAGAGAACGGCACCAGATACGGGAAACACCCGCGAGCATACAGCCCGCGGGCATTCCCTTAATCAAATGCTCTTAGGCCTGCTCGGAAGCCTTGGTCTCGTCCTTGTACAGGACAAACGAGACGGCAAAGGAAACCAGCGCGGCGACCGCAAACATGATCGCGTACTGCACGGGCTGGGCCAGGCACAGCAGGATACCGAAAATACCGGTAACACCCGTGCCGGAGGCAGCCAACGAGGTGAGCGCGCAGACCAAGGCACCGCAACCGCCGCCGATGCAACCGGCGATGAAGGGCTTAAAGAAGCGCAGGTTCACACCAAAGATGGCAGGCTCGGTAATGCCCATGAAGGCGGACAGAGCCGAAGGAAGCGCCAGGCCCTTGATCTTGGCATCGCGGGTCTTAAAGGCAACGGCGAGCGCGGCGCCACCCTGGGCGATATTGGCAGCGCTAGCGATGGGCAGCCAGTAAGTCACGCCGTACTGGGCGAGCTGGCCCAGGTCGATGGCGGTGTACATCTGGTGGATACCGGTAACGACCGTGGGGGCATAGAACAGGCCGACGATAAAGGAACCGATGCCGAAGGGCAGGGTCAGCAGGGCCTGGATCAGACCGAGGATGGCGTTCTCGGCCCACACGAAGATGGGGCCGACGGCAACGAGCGTCACGAGCACGGTCACGAACACCGAGACGAGCGGGGTCACAAAGAGGTCAAACATCTCGGGGACAACCTTGTGGAGGCGCTTCTCGAGGAAGGCCAGAATGGCGCAGGCGATGACGATCGGGATCACATGGCCCTGATAACCGACCCACTCAAAGCTGTACACGCCGGGAATGACAGTGACCATGGTCTGCACGCCCTCGGAGGCAACCGTATAGGCGCTCTGCAGCGAGGAGTTGATAAACGCACCGCCGACGACGGCGCCCAGATATGGGTTGGCGCCAAAGGCCTTAGCGGCGGAGTAACCGATCAGGATCTGCAGAATGCCAAAGGACGTTCCCGAGACCAGGTCGGCGATCTTGTAGATAAAGTTATTGGTGTCGAGCGCGATAAAGCCGTTGGAGGCCATAAAGTTGAGGGCGCTCATAATGCCCAGCAGCAGGCCCGAAGCCACGATGGCGGGGATGATGGGGACAAAGACGTCGCCGAGCACCTTAATGGCACGCATAAAGATGTTCTGCTGCTGCGCCGCGGCCTCCTTGACCTCGGCCTTGGTAGCAGCTTCGACGCCACTGAGCGCGATGAACTCCTCGTAGACCTTGTTGACGGTGCCGGTGCCAAAAATAATCTGCAGCTGGCCCTGGGCCTCAAAGACGCCCTTGGCGCCGTCGATATTCTCGAGGGCTTCCTTGTCGACCTTGGCGTTATCGGCAATCACCAGGCGCAGACGCGTGGCGCAGTGTGCGGCCGAAACAACGTTGCCGGCGCCACCGACGTTGTCGAGCACCTCTTGGGCTGATTTGCGGTAGTCCATAACTTCCCTTTCCTCCAACGGGCGCATGTGCACCCGGCCATCTTTGACACATACACTGTAATCGTTTTCAGTTTCATATGTCTGTAATCGTTTTCACAGTAGGGTGAACGGTAGGAAAAAGCCGGCGAATGGTAGTTTTGAGACAAAAACTGGGGACTCAAAGGCAGGCAGACGCGTCCAAGGACTAGACATTCATGAGCTGATGTCCAAGTTTGAGCGTCCGCAGGCCGCTCTCCCCCTCCTCGCCATCGAGCGCGTTGAGCAACATATTGGTCGCCTCGACGCCGCTGGTCAGGTAGCCGTAATGCACGGTGGGAATGCCGCCCGTCAGCGCGCGCAAAAACGCGTTGTCGCCAAAACCGCTCACGCGACGCACGCCCTCGCCCACGCCGCGCAGCTCGTCAAAAGCGCGCAGGGCGCCGGCCGCCATAGTGTCGGTCGCGCACGCGATAAACGAAACATCGGGATCGACGGAGAGCAGTTCGCGCGCAGCGCGATAGCCCGAGTCGAGCGTAAACGAGCCCAGGCGAATCAAGGCGGAATCGAGCGGGTTGCCCGCGGCGCGCAAGCCGGCCTCAAAACCGCGACGACGGTCGAAACCGGCCGCGCGGTCCTCTTCGGAAACTCCAATGTAGGCGATCTTGCCGTCCACGCGACCCGCAAGCGCACGGCCCAGCTCAAAGGCAGCCTCGTAATCGTCATGATAGACGCACGCCGCGCCCTCGACATGCTGACCGATCAGCACAATGGGCACGCGGCACGAGTCAATCGCCCGACGGTGCTCGTCGGTGATCATGGTTGCCACCAGCACAATGCCATCAACCGGATGGTTTTGGAATAAATCGAGGTATTCGAGCTCGCGATCGGGCGCATTGTCGGTGTTGGCAAGCAGCATCTGGTAGCCACGGCGACCGAGCACCTGGCCAATACCGGCGGTAATGCGGCTCACGGATTCCGAGTTGATCTTAGGCACGATGACGCCGATGAGCTTGGTGGAACCGGTGCGCAGCGCGCGAGCCTGGCTGGATCGCACGTATCCGGTCAGCTCAATCGCCTGCTTAATGCGCTCGGCCTTATCCGCCGAGATATACCCACCGTTGAGGTAGCGCGAGACGGCGGCGCTCGAAACGCCGGCCAACTCGGCCACATCTTTCATCTTAACCACGAGCACCCCTGTCATTGAAATCGCTTTCACCATAATACCCGCGAACGCGCTCAATGAATCAACTCGCTCATCCAGGTCGAGCAAACGTCAGCGAGCGGGCAGCTGCCGTGGCGAGGTGCCGCGAAAGAGGAGCGAAGCGTACTTTATGTACGCGAGCGACGGTTTGAGCGGCAGATCGCCCGGCAGATGCCCGCGCAGCGTCGAGCGGTCCGGCGTTTGTTAAAACGCCGGACCATAGTTAGCCGTGATATTCGCCGTTATATTGGATCAACGTCAGATCTTCAACGCCGTCGAGCGCGCGAATGGCATCCGCATAGGGCATGTCAACACCGTCCGAGAAAAGCTCGACGGCCATCTCGACTTTGTCGCCGCGCATCGTCTTGGACTTGACGGTAAACTTGGTGCGCCCAAATGCACGCACGATATCGTCGCCAGTGGTCTGACCCGTGTAGTGGATGACCATCATGTAAACGCGCGCCTTGTCCTGGTGGCTCGCAAAGCCGGCGATCATCACCACGATCACCACCGCCGTGAGCCCCACGAGCGCATACATGCCGGCGCCGGCCGTAATGCCCGTGGTAATAGCCCAAAACAGATACAGCAGGTCGAGCGGGTCCTTGACCGCCGTACGATAGCGGACAATAGACAGAGCACCGACCATACCGAGCGAGATGACCACGTTCGTCGAGATCGCGAGCGTGACCATGCAGGTGAGCACGCACATGCCCACGAGCGTCACGGCAAAGCTGCGCGAATACACCACGCCGGTAAAAAAGCGCTTGTACACGTAATAGATCAGGATGCCCATGGCGAGCGCCACGAGCAGCGAAAGGCCAATCTTGGCAGGGTCGACCTGGCCAAACGCCTCCAAAACGGAGTTCTTAAAAAAGTCCCTGGTGCTCATGGTCTAAATATCCCCTCGGTTCTCAAAATCCGATTCCCAGTAGTTAAATCCGCGAAGGTAGGCGGTCTTTTCGTAACACAGGCAGTACTTGGAGACCGCCGTAAGCTCGGCCGCTCCCGGCGGCACCATATCACGCACCAGTTGCGGGCAAAACTCCGTAAACTTGACCTCCATCACCAGCTTGCCGGGCTCCAGGACCGGCAGCGCGGGCAGCGTCGCGTCAAAGATATCGAAGCTTCCCACCGCGGCACGCACGTTCATGTCAAACGTAATGCGCACGGTGCCCTCATCCATCACCCACGGCTCGCGCTCGTAGTCCACGATGGTCCGCGGGCGCATCATGTTGCAGATGCACTCGATGTAGAACTCGCGACAGAGCGGATAGGTGCTCCTCAGCAAAAAGCCGTAGTCGCCAGCCAAAATCTGCTCAAACTCGCCGCGCGTAAGCGGCGCGTCCTCCTTGTAGATCCAGCTGCCGTACTTCTTTTTGCGCTCAAGCTTAATCACCTTGTCGCTGCCGTTATAGATGCGCACGCGATACTTTTTGCGCATGAGAATGCCGGCGTCTTTTTCCTCGTAGGCCGAGTTGCAGTAGTCGTCAAAATACAGGCTGCGAATGGTGTAACCACCCGCCCGCGCATGCTTGTCCAGTTTAAAAACCGGCGCCATGCGACAGGCAAGCGCGGAGTGCTCGCCCTCGTTAATGAGATATTTGAGCTCGTGGCGGTAACGCTCCTGCGTGGTACGTACAGGCGGAGCCGCCAAGCGCTCAAGCAGCGCGCTAGCCCTCCTCATACGTGTCCTCCACGACCTTACCGCCGTCTTGCACGTAAAAACACTTCATGCCGTAGTGCTTGCCGTCGTCAGTCACATAGTAGTCAAACGCATCTTGCCTATAACCGTCGGAGTTGGTGGCACGCACGCGCACAAAATACTGGCCGGTATCGGGCGCATCGCAGGTCACCTCGGGAAGCAGCACGTCCTCGGCCTTAAAGACCACATCGCCAATGGCATAGTCGCGCGCCAGCTCCACGGTGTAGCGAATGTCGCGCGCCTCAAAGTCATAGGACGCATCCCAATTAATACGAAGCTTACCGTTATCGATCTGCGGCACGCCGATGTAGAACGGCATGGGCTTTTTAAAACTCTCGCGAAAGCTCTTGTAGTTCTCCTCGATCTCGGAGGGAATCGCCGCGGCGATCTGCTCGTATTGGTCCTTAGTGACAGGCAGATGGTCGATATCGGGCGAAGCAAAGACTAGCGATTCAGTAACCTCGCGGTAGTGCTTGATCATCTTGCTCAGGCGTGCCTCGGTCATATACGAGCGCAGGTCCTTGACGGCGCGGTCGAGATCGCTGCGGAACGATTTGCTGCGCAGCGCACGATTGAACAGAAAGTTGCCCCAGTAGTTGCTTACGCCGCGCTCCCAGCTCGCGTAGTCCGAAAACCCGGCAAGAGAAAGCTCCAGCTTACGCAGCATGCCGTCGTTATCCCAATCCAGGATATACCAGACCTTGGAGTTAAGCGGGCTGTACAGATAACAGTTACGGTTCTGCGTATCGCAGTTGCCCGTAAGGATCTGAAACGCCAGCCAATAGACCAGATTCTCAGTATCAAAGTAGGTATCGAGCACGTCATCGATCTTTTGCGATTCATCGTTGAGCGCATCGAGCATCTCGATGAGCTTGGTGTGGTCCGTATCGCCCTTAATCTCGAGCATGCCCTCAAAGCTTGCCTGGTTGTAGTCAGGATCGTCGGCAAGCTTAATGGTGTCCTCGTAGCGATGGAAATCGAAGCTGTTCACCTTGTACAGGTGCCCGTTCTTATCCAAGCCGTGCGCCTTAAGCGCCGTCTTGTTGAGCTGCTCCACCTGCGTAAACAGGCCGTAGTCCTCAAAGATATCGTTGGACTTTTCGGTCTGGTCGCACACCCACAGATGCACAAACTGCGTGCGCAGGCCCATCATCTGGGGAATCCCACGGATAAGATCGTAGGCCATCTTGTTGCGAAAACGCATACCCTCGCCCATGTGCTTGTTGAGCGCAATCGCGCGCTGTTGGCGCCAGGTACCCTTGCCCTTTTTGAGCTCCACCTTGTAATTCTTTTGCGAGTTATTGCTCGATGTCTGGCCGCGCACCTGCACGGTGGCATTGGGCGCTTCCTCGCCATAGCCAACCTCGCCGGCCTCCGGGCCCTCTTCGTCGCCCGGCTGCAACAGGCCCATAACCTGATAGCGCGTCACGCCCATGTCGGCATAGTCATACACCGAGTACGTGTTGATCTCGGCCCAGCTGTGGTCGGTGTTCTCGGAGCTGTTGCCGCGCGAGACCGTCAGGTACATGGTCACAATGCCCGAGTCGTCGTAGACCTCGTAGAGCTCGTCCTTGTCGCGCAGGTGTTTGGCCTTATTCGAGGCCTCAGCCTTTTTAATCTTGTCCTGCTTTTTGACCTTTTTAGTCGAGGATTCGTCCTGAGACGAACAGCCCGAAAGCAACAGCGCGCCGGCAGCCGCCTCGATCAGGCAGCGGCGAGACATCAACTTATCGATCATCAGAACTTCCCCAATGTTTTTGATACAGGCGAACCACCATACGTTCAAACGCACTGCGCGGCTCACCGCCCGCGCGCTTGTCCTCGTAGCATTGCTCAACACGGTCGAGCACCCGGCCAAGTTCGGTAAACCAGCCCGTCTTGTCGGTCGCCACAATGGGCTGCTGGCTCAGGATACGATACGGCAAGTTGGCGGTATAGGTATCGAGCCGCAGCAGCGCCACGATAAAAAACACCGCCGCACCCAACAAAAAGCCAAAGCCGTAAAACTGCTGCGGCAAAAGCAACGACACGGCAGTCGCCAGCCCGGCCACACCGGCAAACAACCCCGAGGCCAACACGGCCCCCTTGTAGTCGGTAAAGTAAAGCAAGATGAGCATCACCGTATTGCCCACGGCATACAGGCCATAGCCCACGCACAGCGCGCGAAAATACCCATGCATCAGGTTGTTAAAGCCCAGCGGCAGGGCCGAGAGCACCGTGGTCTCGAGCGAGATGACCGCCGCGGTCACAAACAACTGTTTGAGCGCGCAAAAGCGCAGTTCGCTGTTGAGCGTGGAGAGCATCCCCTCCTCTGCCACCACGATGTCGCCCACCACGCCGCCGTCGTTGAACAGGCTGTAGTAGTCGCGGTAGCGCGGATAGAAATTGACCTCGACCGAGACCACAAAGTTGACGGTCGTGACCAGGATCGTCAAAAACGCGATGAGCGCCGGCACATCGTAGTAGGGCGCGCCATAAAACAAGCCCTTGACCTGCACGCCAATGGGACCGGCCCAAATAATCACCAGGTGCGCAAAGAGTCCCAGATTGGTTAACAGACCCGTGAGCGCCAGCGGCATAAACTGATCGAGCCACTGCAAAAAGGGCCAGGGGCTGCGGTCGCTCTGAGGAAAATACCGGTACAGCAGTACCACGTCCCAGACGAGCATGACGCCGTAGCCCAGGGCAATTGACGCCAACAGGCCCTCGACCGGCGGCAGTCCCAGCGCCAGCGCGGCCAGGGCGCACAGGCACGTCACGCCAATGGCGGCCGCAAAGCTGCACAGGATGCCGCGGTAATCCTTGATGGCCGTGAGGTAACTCATGCCGTTCCAGTTGACGATCATAATGTTGAACAGCCACAGGCATAGCAGCCCCTGCAGCAGCGTGGCGCCCGAGAACAGCAGAAAGACACCGTAGAGCACCGTGCCCGCAACGAGCATGACAGCATTGGAGCCCCAAAACGAGGGCAGAATCTCGTCCTCGCGCTCGGCAAACAACATATCAGCCAAAAAGCGCGTGACCGGCATGGAGAAAAAGCTCGTGAGCGTAAGCGAGGCCAGCAGTGTGTAGGTCACCATGCACACCAGCAGATCCTGGTTGGCACGGCCCACACCCCACAGACCGCACAGTACCAAGATACCCACCTGGAGCAGCACGCCCAGCAGCATCGGGCCCGTGCACACAATGCCGGCGTAGCCGTAAGCGCGCATCGTGGCAAACAGGCCCTTGCGCCTAAACAGGCGCTTGAGCTCAAAACCAATTCCGGCCACCGGCTACTCCCCCTCTCTGGGCAGGTTAAACGCACACGCCGTCTCGTCGTACAGTGCGCGATAGTTGGTGAGCATCTGCTCGTGCAAAAAGTACGTGGCAACGCGGCGCTGGCCGCGCTCCCCCATCTCGATACGGCGGGCGCGGCTTGTGCACATGCGTTCCATGGCATCGGCCAAGCCCTTGCGATACATAGGCGGCGTCACAAAACCCGCCACGCCAAAGTCGTCGCCCGGGGCGCCTTCGAGTAGCTCGCGGCAGCAGCCCACCTCGGTCGTCACGCAGGGACGGCGCGCTGCAAGCGACTCCAGCACGCTGAGCGGCTGGCCCTCGGAGATGCTCGTCAAAATGGTAAAGTCGAGCTTTTCCATGTACTCGACCACGTTGACGCGACCGGTAAAGATCAGGTCGCGCACGCCCAGGGTATCGACCAGCGCGTGGCACTCGGCGCCGTACTCCTCGTCGTCCACGCCGCCCATGATGTGCAGGCGCACCTTGGGCAGGCGCTCGTGCAGCTCAAAGAAGGCATAAATCATGGTCTTGACATCCTTGATGGGCGCCAGGCGCACCACCGCGCCAATGTCCACCCAGCCGTCATCGGTCTTTAAGGGAATATCCTTAAAGCGGTCGAACTGGATGCCGTTGGGGATGACCAGGCATTTGTCCGCATCGCAGCCCATATCGATCTGGGTCTTGCGGGCGTTATGGAACAAACTGGTCACGCGGAAGGCGCGGCGATAGATCTCCTCCGAAAGCAGGTAGAAAAAGCGAATCCAGCGGTCCTTAAACGACGGCACCACCCAGTCGGCGCGAATGATCTCTTCCTCGCGCTCGCGGGTATAGATGCCGTGCTCGGTCAGCAGCACTGGCGCATGGGAAACGCTTGAGCCCAGGCAGGCGAGCAGGCCGCCGTAGCCGGTCGAGATGGCATGGTACACATCGGCCACCGGCACCTCGCTGCCCAGCAGGTAGAGCACGGGCAGCAACATAGAGCGCATGGTGTGGAATGCATCGGCAAAGGGCGTGTAGGGGCACTCGGCCAGGCACACGTCGCGAAAGATATCCATAAACGTTCGGCTCTGCAAAAACGAGAGCGGATGCACGCGACGGCGTTGAAAGATATCGAACAGCACGTCCCAGTCCGGATTGGAGAGCGACACCAGACGGCGTAGCGCCTCGCGCTCGCGGTCGTTAAAACTGGCTTCGTGCTGCTCGCCCGAAAGCCGCAGGGCATCGTCCAGGAACACCTCGTGCACCTCGACCACGTTGCTGGGCAGCTCGTAGACAAACTTGCCGCGGTCGGCAGCATGTGCGCCGATCACCCACAACACAAACTCATGCTCGGGCATGGCCTGGATATAGCCATGCATCCAGGTAGATACGCCGCCGTGCACATAGGGGTAGCAACCCTCGAGTACCAAGCAGATTCTCATTTGTCGCCACCCTCCATGCGCTCGATCGTCACGGTCTTATCATTTGCCTTAAGCAGATACAGATTGCCCGTAAGGTGCGTCAGTTCGCCACCCGTCACCGCACCCGGCTCGCCGTTGTTGGCGCGGAACATGAGCCACGCCTCGTCGTGGAAATTGCCCAGACTAAGCGTCCAGGCATCCGCGCTGGTATCCACGCTCACCGTAACCGACGAAAAGCGCTGGATAGCACCAGAGCATTCCGAGCCGGTCTGGCGACGCAGGTCGGGCGCAGACTTGGTAAGCCACTCCAGGTAGTTGGTCAGGCCGCCCTTGTAGACCTCCCAGCCCTCCTTGGCTCCGCGATCGGGGTCCAAAAGGTCGTCCGGGTGCATAAAGTGCGTGCTCACGTAGTGCATGTTGAGCTCGGACACGGCTGCCAGGCGCATATAGGAATCGTCGACCATGCCGCCCGAAACAATACGTGGCTGCTCCACAATGCCATCGCTCGCCACGCCAAACTCCTGCACGTAGGGCAGGTCGGTACCGTCCTCAAAGTACGTACTGGCGATGGTCTTAATGCGCGGAACGTCGGTGCCGATAAGCTTGCGTGCACGGGCCGAAAGGATATTTGACGGCGGCACGTAAACCGAGCCGTGCGCGTTGGGCAGCACCTCATCTTGGAAGGCGATAAGCTCGTTGAGCGATGCGACGAGCGTTTCCTTGTTCTTCCAGGTCTTGTAGTCATACAGCGTGCCATAGTCGGTATCCCAGAGCGCCAGAGGCTGATGGTTGTAGCCGTGAAAGCCCAGCTCTCCGCCCATCTGCAGCAGCATGCCGCCAAAATAGCGGAACTGCGTGGTATCGGGTTGGCGCGCGGGCTCGATCTGGTTGACCGCGTCCTCGTAGTTTTCGATCATCACGCCGGTATAGCGAATGCCGTATTTTTGCGCGAGCTTTTGCAGATCGGGCCACCAGACCTTGGCATAAAAATCGGCGACGGAAAGCCCGTAGTCGCGCTTGATATAAGTACCATCGCCCGAGGGCACGGGGCTAGGAAAGTCGTCCAAATAGAACACGGCGCTGTTGATGACCGGATAGGCCGTGGCATCACCCAGCAAGCTTATGGCCGAAGCATAGAACCCACGCATGACCTTGTCGTAAATGCCAATGTTGCACACCACGGTGTGACCACTGCCGCAATCGTTAGACCAAATGAGCGGCGTGCCCGCGTCACCGGTCCTTGCCCAGACGTGCGCCGTATCGCGCAATGAAACCGAGAGCGAAGAATCGAAGGGATCCGAGAACTCGTAGCGCTCTCCTCCGCCCAACATAAAGTCCTCGCTCGGAACGATACTTTCGGCTTTCGCATAGTCATATCCGGCCGATTCGATCCCAAGCTTGGAAGCAATAGCCTGCAGGTAGTTCGAGTTATCTGGCGTCATGCCCAGCATGAGTGAGCCGCCCGCACTCACCCAACTCATCAGATCGGTCAGATGCGGACCCAGTCCGTCAAGCGAGGGCATAAGCACAATCACGCGATCAAACGACGTGAGCGATGGGATCACGTCCGCACCGTCGGTGGCAATATCAACATCGCGATGGGCGATCTTCATGTCCAGCAAAATCTGGTCGAACTGGTCTTTAACGTCCTCGACGCCAGCTTGATCGGAATCGGTAATGACCAGGCATGTGGGCTTTTGGCCAAAGATTGCCGAGGAGGCAGGCACCGCATCGTTGGCGGCAAGCATCCCCAGCCTATGCTGGCCCGCACTGTACTGCACGCCGGCACGCTCCACCAGCAGCACGGCGGCCATGGCAATAAAGACCGCCCACACCACGAGGAGTCCCATCCAACGAAAGCGGCCTGCAAGGTCGCGGATATGTTGCGCCACGCTCATCTGGCCTCCTCCCCGTCGCGCCAAAACGCCAACTTTTCGCGGTTGTCGGCGCTCAAATACACATGTTGCTTGTCAATCGCATCAATCACACGGTGGACCTCGTCACCGTCGCGGCGCATCACAGCCAGGCGCAGGCAAAGCATCCAAACCTCCTGCTCCTCGGGCACGTCGAGCACCAGCTGGTCGGTCACGGCCTGCGCCTCGTCGATCTGTCCGACATCGGCCAGCGCCGTCGCGTATCGAATGCGCAGCTCAAGGGTATCCTCGCGCTCGCAGCGACGCGCAAGCAGGCGCGCGTACTGTTGGTGCTGAATCTGAGCCACGCGCCCCTCGGCCAAGCCCGAGCCCAAATATTCACCAAGAAAATCACAGTATTCGTTGAGGTTTTGCGCGCTCGGGTCCGTCTTAAAGGCACGCTCCAGCTGCTGCAGTTTAAGGTCGGACTCCTTGGAGATCTGCGCCACCGCCGTCGCGGCATAGTGCGCCACCTCAACGTCGTCGTTAAGCTTAGCCGCCTGCAGCTGCGCCAGGTACGCGTCGGGCTCCTCGGTGAGAATGGAGAGCATTAGGCGGCGCCGGTATGCCGGGTCGTTGACGATGAGCGCCTCCTCGAGCGGCACTACGCCTGCATCGGCGTCACGGTCGTGCACCAGGATGCTGCGATGCAGGTCGTCGTTGAAGCGCAGCGACTCCAGCGCAGACTCTTTCAGCCCCTCGCCAAACACCGCGCTGCGGACCGATAGCAGAACCACCAGCAACGGGCCCCACAGCGGCACCAGCACTATCACAGCCAGCATGTGCCCGCGCACCGGCAGCAGGCCCAGCTTCATAAGCGTCCACAGCATCAGACAAACCAGCGCATGAATCAGCAGCAAGACGGCAGCAACGACAAGCGAGATCAAGCGACACTCCCCTCGCCGTCACCGGTGTAAGAGATGTGCTGCAGCAGCGCCACGATGTCCTCGCCGTCGACGGGCTCCACCGCAATCTGCTTGGCGCTCAGGCGCTCGCGGATAATGGGCAGATCGCACGCCTTTGCCTGGCGCATAAGCAGGTAGAGCACGTCGCCGTCGACCAAGCCCGCCGCGTCGCTCTCGCGGATTGCCGACCCAATTGCGCCCACCAGCTCGCCGACAGGCTCCACGCCCGGTACCACGCGCAGGAGCAAAAAACTCCCCATCTTGCTATCTGCCAGCGCCTGCTCCGCCGCGAGCTCTTGGCCAAAGGCAGCCTGCTTGAGCACGCAAGTGCCGTCAACGCAGCGTTTATCCTGCGCCACCGCCTCATAGTCAAAAGCACGGCCCAGCGCGCTTTCGACCAGCCCGCACAAAATGCGGAACAGGTTTTGATAATAGAGGGTCATTTGGTTTTCGGCCGCGCTACGCACAAAGATCAACACGGCGGGTGCCCCGTCGCGCTCGATCGCGTATCCAAACATGGGAAGCCCCGGCGTCAGCTCGCGGTTCACCCACAGGTTCGAACGACCCCCGTCGCCCAAAAGAGGTGCAAGCTGCTCAAGCGTGAGCGAGCGTGCGGCATCTTCGGCAATCGCAGGACTTGCTGCCACCAGGCGTGCAAATGCCCCGCCCGAAACATGGTAGATCGCCACCGAATCGTTCTCGAGAATCTCACCCAGAAGCTCGCAGCACTTGCGATAGATGTCGCGCGGGTTGAGCACGTCGAGCTCCTGCGTCACAGCAAAGATCTTGCCAAAGCTGTCGTGGCGACCCACGATCTGGCGCCTGTACGCGCGCTTATCCTCGATCGCGTCGTGGTAGAGCTGCGTAAGGAACGTATTGCGGTTGCGCACGAGCTCGTTTTGATCGCGCTCCGCCCTAATGGCTTCGCTGTTGCGCAGCTGCACATAGCCGCACACGGCACCCACCACAAAGTACGCAATAAACGGCAGCCAGTTGGACGGCTCGTAGAACAGGCCCTGGAAGGTATAGCCGTACTGAGTAAAGTAAATCGCGGCCAAACCCACCGATGCCAGCAGCGCCGCAACCAGGCCAAAGTCCAAGCCATACAGCGTGCCGATCAGCACCACGTAGAGCAGGCGATAATCGAGCACGTTGAGCTGGGCCGATTGGGAGAACAGATGCTCCAGCACCTCGAACAGAACCCAAGCAACGCCCGTCTCCAGGCATTTAATAGGCAGCGCGCGCATCTGGATGCGGTCGATGGCGGCGCGCAAGGGGTTGACCTTCTTTGCGCGGCCAACATCCCAACGCGCTTGAATGGTCGAAAAATCGCGCAGCAGGTCGTACCGCTGAAACCAACCATAGCGCACGCGAACGACGTCGTTGACGGGCAGGGCGTAGCCGGCAGAATCGCCATAGGCAACTGAAAGCCCTGGGAACAGCGCCTTGAGGGCCTCGCCCACCTCACCTGACGCGTGATGGAAGGTATCGGCAACGTCGAGCGTCTCAAAGGAGGCATCCCAGCTGTCGAAGATACGGCGTACCAGCACCGCAAGCTCCTCGGCACACAGCAGGGGAAACGCCGCATCCTGCGCGCCCTGCAGAGCGACCGATCCGGTTGAGCACGCGTCGAACAGCGGCACCAAAAACGGGTCCTCCAGCGCGGCAGACGCGGTATACAGGAACGGCACGCGCAGGATCTTGGTTTGGACGCCCTCGCGAGCAGCGTAGTAGCGGCACAGGTCGTTTGACGCACGGGCGATAATTCCCTTGCCCGTTCGCCCCGCGGCATCGGCGGCACCCTCGGCACCCGCGGGCCCCGCTACATACAGCAGTTGGATCCGGCGACCCGCGCACGCACGAAAGACCGAGCGCAGCGTCTCGATATCGCCCACGGTATCGGTATGCGGGGTAAGGTAATTGGATAGGTAGACCACGCGGTCGAACTCGTAGGCCTGATCCAGGTGTTGCAGAAGCTCTTTCCACGAGGCATGGGGCGATGACTCGTCGCGGCGCGCTTCCGCGGCAGCGACGACCTGGACATGGTCCCCGGGGAACGCCTTGGCACAAAAGCCATCGTCAACATATGCGGTGTTGCCAACAACCAGCACCTCCATGGCGCACCCCTCCCCTAAAATCCACTTTAGTCATAGTCAAACATGCGTATTTTACGCTGTCAACGCGAGCTGGAAAGCCTTTAAGGCTGTTTTAAGAACTTTTTTGAGGACGTGGGAGTGGCAACTCGTCCGACCCAGGCTCATTGAGAGGCTACTATTCGCTCTGAAAAGGCACATCGCAATCTGCTGACAGCTCTGCAGGGAGAATGCCAGGCGATGGACATTGCTCTCGCACGGAATCATTGGATGAAAGAAACGGCAGTTCTTTGGAATAACTGACGATAACCTGCGGAACGATCTTAATGCCCAGAGCAAGTTCGAACTTTGCAATCGTCTTCAAAGTCATATTAGGTTGAGAATTCAAGAGCTTAGAAAGCGACTGAAGGCTTATGCCCATACGATTTGCCAGCTCACTTTTGCTCAATCCCAAATGTTTCATTTCACGATGAACAATAAACTCAATATCTAGTGCATGTTCATAAGCGCGCGTTTCGATACTTTCTGTTTCGGCATAAAAATCAGATAGATCTACTTTAATCATTGTATTCTCCGTTTCGAAAACCATGTATAAAAGTCAGCGCTCAGATTCCAGAAGCTGACGTGCTATTCTGGCCGATCATTGTTTGAGCGGTTAATTTCCGCTCATGGTCTGACAACATTTTCTGGAATTGAGAGTTATCGGGAGAAGCCGTCAATTCCCAAAACGGTCGGCCCTTGAGGTCTCTATATTCGACAAGTTCATATCCTTCTGCCAAAGGGCACCTCCCATTTCTAGATGAACTTAACTTATAGGTTAAGTTCATCCATTTAAATACATATAACGAGGTCCAGACAAGATTCCTCTGCCCCAATCGATAAACAAACCAGTCGAGCTTATGCAAAATCCGGAAGTGTGTGGCAAATTCTAGACACGTCAACCACACTGGATAGTGACAAAGTTTCTACCTGCGAGTTCTTTTCATGAAAAGGACGATGTGCTCGAGGGTTCCGAAATTTGCCGCATACTTCCGTCGGTCATTTTCGGAAGTGCGGTGAAAAAACCGAGATCGACAGACCAGACCCCTGTTTTAGCTTTCCGCGACCTGCGGTTTTGTTGCCGAAATTCGGTTTATGCTCGGAGGTTTCCGATTTTTTCCCCGCACTTCCGAAAAGCACCCTTAAACCGCGCGTCCCGAAGCGGAAAACCGCCGGATATTTGTTTCTCCCCAAATGAGATCCTTGTTTTGCCTGGCCGAATCTTACATCCAAACAAAAAAGAGGACCGACGCATCAACCCTCTTCAGGTGTCGCCCGAAGGCTTCCAGCGCAATTGATTTAATTCTAATCGATATCACTTGTTTGACCACGATCACGTCAACCAGTAGAAGCCGCCCATGCTCGATCATTCCATTGCCGGGATGGTGCTTGGCTAGTACGTCACAAATTGCATACATGAAAAAAGGGCAACACTCTCAATTTGAAAGCGTCACCCTTAAAGCTCCCAAAGAGCTTTTGTATTGCAGGAAGATACTCTACACCATCTTCCCTTGATTGGCAGGTCGAAACAGACACCATTGTGATTTCAAGCAGAAAGCGTTATATTAAGTATGCATTTGCACGTGGTGTTCGCACTATACGCTCAGATGCCATAGTTTACAAAGATGGCCTTCTTCATAGACGCTAGGTGGGATTACTCACTAGTAGCCGATATGTCGAAGGCCTTCTTGTACTTAAGGAAATCATACATCCTAATAAGCCGTTTCAGCTCGCTATTACCGTGGATTATCTTGCGATCATCCGTGATGAGCGCCCTCAGATATTCAAGCAACTTATTTAGATCGATCTCGTCTTCTTCGAGTAGCACAAGCTTTTTAAATGCTTCCTCAAAGCCTTCGTTAGCTATAACAGACTGAACCGAGTGTCTAATTCCCGAATGATGATAGCTACCTTTTGCCTTTCGTAGGCTGTTGTTTAGAAAAGCATCTAAATCCTTCTTCTCATCTATTTCCTTTAGCATCCTTGGATTAAGAACTTCCCCTGAATACGCGCTTAAATACTTATACATAGGCAAACCACCCGAGTTAGAAGCAAGCAGCGAAGGAAGGTATTCCTCGACGGCAAGTCTAGGAGCAACATGTTCGTCATCAAACACAACATCACGATACAAAAGTTCGGCTTTGACCATATGCCCGTGCCCTAAAGAAGCATTCGCAACACCGATACCCAGCACAAGATGCTGTCCCTCCGGAAGTCTCTCAAGGTCGCTGAAACTCGCTTCGACTACCAGGGAGTCATTCGGATCGGCCTCATCAGCCAAGGCGTAGATGCTCCTGCGCAGCTCACGGATTATCCTGGGCGAGAAGGAGCATTTGGATTTTCCAATTGCTTCATACACCGCACTAAAATCGTTCGTCCTAATCTCAGTCATGCTTATCTCGCCAATACCCGGAAAAGTAATCGAATGTGTCGAGGTTGCGTTTTCGCCCCTAGTTAGGAAAATAAAACGCTCTTTGAGCAATGCAAGATTATTTGAACCGAGGCAACGCGAAATCGACATGAGGATAGATTGAATATCGGGATCGTTTAGGGAATAGCCAATAAATATAATTGGGTATTCCATGAAAATAGTTAACAGCTTGGCCGCCAAGTAATCCTGTGTTTCGGCGAGTTTTGCGTAATCTGCCTCCTCAAGAACCATAGATTCAGGATTATCCATAGAACCATGGATTTTATAGATTTCACCCATTTCAAAAGTTCTGTGAAAGACAAGATCGTCCTGGCCTACAAAAACTTTAAACTCGGGAAACAGCGACTCCAGTAGACAGTCATAGTTGGTTGTAATGACTCCAGAAATACGCCGCCTGCCGACCTCTCTCAAGATATCAAGTTCATGCGTCATATGGTCAGGTTTGAACGAGGATAACCTCTCGGCCGCCATAATCTTTAAAACAGATTTGCGCTGACGAATGTCCTCTGCATGATCGTCTCTAAAAGAAGCGAAGCGAGGGTCCTCAAGAACAGCTATGCGCATATCCTTATCAAGCATCGTCGCGGCAGAGGGCAATGCGCTATTGTCAGACTCATCTGGACAACGTGCCAGGTACGAGTCAAGCCGAAAGGGATCATCGGAAAGACGTGAACAGAGGTGCCTTAACAAGCCAACCCAATCGTCGGTACCCATGTATCTACGGGAAAAGCCCGAGCCGACGAATAAATATGGGCTACGCCCCACCCCATTTATCAGACGTACAACGCTGTCTACAATGTCATCTCTTCGGACTTCCATCTAACGCCTCCAAACAAGTCTACTTCCATAAGTATAGAACATATGTTTGTGTATTTCCAGACTGCAAGACTTCATGAGCGATGCAAGTTGCCTGAAGAGAGACTTAAATCCGATCCTCGGTAGCAGGATCGAAGTCGACCCAGGTATCAAAGCGGGATTCAGGGTTGCTGTTTCTCAATAATCAGAAGTGCTCCAGTGAGCAAATATCAATTTCACACATCAGGCAATCTGCCATGGTGGCATCAGTCACCACCCCACGACTCTTTTGGAGTTCGATAAGTTGAGCGATAGTCTGAAATTCCATCGCCAAAGAAACTCCTAAAAACAAAGGGCCGTTGCCGATAACAACCGAACAACGACCCTCCTTTGTCATCGCCTAACGTAGAGTCAACGATGACTGTATCACCACCAACATACCGACCTAAATTCACGGCCGTTGCGCCGCATATAGATATTTCATTCGATGTTCGACTCTTTCATGAATCCCTTATCGGCCATCAACGGAATCCTAGATTCTCGCCCCTTACCAAACCATCCTCCAACTGTTACCCGACCAGCACGCCGAAAGTTATATGCGCCGTCAGAGATCCGTGGCGGCACTGAGAAAGACGAGGCACGACGCCGACCGAATCCCACTTCCTGCCGACCCATTAGAAGCGACTGTGAACCAACAACGATCAGAATAAAACTGCATCATCCGATTTGGTAGGGGACAACGGGATCAAATTCAACGGGCAAACCCAGTTCAAAATGGAGAATGGGAGATGAGTCAATTTGATCAAGTGATCCATTTCCACGGCGAACCCACGACCTTCCGTTTGCACATATAAAACCAATCTCAATCAATGGAAATCTGTGCATGCCACCAAAACCATTCATGTCGACATCGGCAATATAGAGCCCAGGGGGAATCAGGGCGAACTTTTTCCGATATTCACTGCGGCCCTTTAAGTCTTCTCCTTTAGTACATCCATGTCCTTTAGTGATGACAACGGTAACCACGACCTCATAAATGGGAAGATCGCTGTCATTTCGAATAACAATATGCGATAGGCCCCGTGAATCGCATTCGAGCCAAGCGGCAACCGAAGAGGGCTGAGACAGCATGTCCGCCTCTCTTCGACGGGTTTCCTCCTTATGCATGTGTTTCGTGTCACGCCATGCAACTAATCCCGTTAAACAAATAGTTGCAACCGGACACAAGGCCTGAAGAAATTCAAAAACAGCACACATCAAATATCACCCCTCTTATAAATAACGGACAAGCTCAATAAAGCCATATAGTCAATTGGCTATATGGCCAAATGAGTTTCATACATTTAAATGAAACATATTACCAACTGTTATCAATTCAGGAGGCGATTCGGTTCATCGCAGGCAAGGAGACGCAAAAGATTAGGGAATGACCTCAACACGCATTTACTGACCGCAAATCCGCAGATCCACGCCAATCCGGCACGAAAGTTTTGGAGGACGTCCCTATCTTGGTTGCAAGCAAGGAACCTGGACCCGCAAGGCGATCCGGGACAACACCCACCAAGAGAGGATCCTCTATGCTCAAAGACGGCATCGCATATCTACTTAAGTTCGCACCCAGGGAAGCATACATCGACGACCTGATAAACGGTCACCTCTACATGAACGCGGCCGGCTACTACCATGGCTTGCCTGGCGAACAGGGCGATCCGCTCGAAGCTTCCATGGCTCCCGGGGCGTGCCTCTACAGATATACTTGACTGCCTATCTACTGCATGTACACGGTCCGCGAGAACGATATCGTCAACAACACTGTGAAAATCCCGAAACGCATGATCCAGGAGTTCGGATGCGAAGACGGATGGATCGGCATTGTGCAGTACGGCAGATTCGCGCGCCTCGCCGACAGACACACCACCGACGACGGAAGCATCTACGCCCACGGTCCCATCTCCTACGGCGTTCCCGGGCCAAACTGATACGCGAGATCTTTGAGGGCATCCCGCACAATCTCGTTATCAAAACACCCAAGTACGCATATCAGAAGGAGTATCGAATCATCGGGTCGCGACCGGTCGAATGTCGCCTTTTACCAGACGAGAATCACCCAGGCTGCAAAATTGAAAAATACGACCACGCAGTACTTGACCTAAGCAGCAGCCTTGCGGACTTTTCCTGGAAGGTCTCGGTGGCGAGTCTCGAAGAAGCGCGAGACGGCCTAATGCTGGAGTTGCCGCATTAGGCATAGTCAACCCAACGCGATCCACAACGTCACCGGGCAACCATCCCCCCTCCCCAACATTCCCCAGAAAGTTCGCTGATGTTGACAGGTGTTCCCGTAAAATAAACCCCAACAAAATATGTGCGGAGTGCTGGCCTGGAGCTGCCTTCGGACCCTATTGGCTGCTCACCGAGAGGCTCCGCTATGAAACGACCCCTTTACTACCTGCTCTGCGCGATCGCGTGCTCGTCCATAGTCGGCGCGACGATGCCCATGGCGGCCATTGCGGAAGCCATCCAGCCTCCAGTAACAGCCGAGCATCAGGCGCAAGCCGACGCCACGACCAGCGACACGGGCGAGGCCAAGGACGGCACCAACACAAACGTGACAGCAGATACCGTAAAGGACAGCACCGCAACATCCACAGACACCAGCGCAGTCAACAAGGAAAGCGCTGACGCCACCACCGCCGCAACCGGTGCGGCCACCACGGCCCCCACCCCATCCCTCCGAGCCCAAACCAGCCCCTCACCCGCCGCAATCTCCACCACGTCACAAACCGGCTACGCCCACTCCGCCACGGCAACCCAAAACGGCGTCACCTTCACCGTCTCGTGGAACGACGCCCCCGCGGGCGCCGCGACGACCTTCCACGTAACCCAGGCCAACGGCTCGTCCCAGGCAAAGGCGCGCATGGACGTGCCCACCTATTGGGACGGCGGCAGCCATGAAAGCGTCTGCGACCCGTCGCGCCCGGCATGGGCCAGCTACTACAGCCTGGGCACCGCGGGCCACGACTTTACCTTCGACTTCACGGCATCGGGCACGTACCGCATCTATTTCTACTTTATGGACAAAGACAGAAACGACCCCCAAAACGACAAGGGGATCTACTACCTGCGCACCACGGCGGAAGTGACCGTAAACGACGCCGCCCGCCCAAGCGTCACGCAGATCGTCAACGACGCCGTGGACCTGTGCAGGCAACAGACAAACGGCTCGGAATACGACATGGCGCTGTGGCTCCACGACTGGACGCTCGACCAGCTGGAGTATGACCACAACCTCAACTGGTGCTCAGCCGAAAGCGGCCTCACGCGCCACCAGGGCACCTGCGAGAGCTACCAGCGCATCTACTCCAAGCTCCTTGACGCCGCGGGCATCGCCAACGGCCGCATCACCGGCAACGGCCACACCTGGAACGCCGTAAAGATCGACGGCAAATGGTGCCAGATGGACCTGACCTGGGACGACACCAACGACAATTGGTACGGAGACCTGGACCAGCGCCATCTGTACTTTGGCCTGACCGACGAGCTCATGGCGATCGCCCACTCCGACCACACGGCAAACTACCAAAAGGGCAGCTATGCCTACCGCTCAACCGACCTGTCCAACAATTACTTTGTGCGAAACGGCAAGGCAGACGAATGGGCAGAGAAATACGCCGATCGCATTCAGGAGCACCTGAATGCCAAGGAAGAGAGCTTTTCCATTGATGCCGACAACCAGTCCTTCCCGCCGAGCATCTCGGGAATTCAGAATGGGATCGTTGCACATGCGATGAATCAGAGGGAGTGGGAAACTGGTGGCGTCAAAGTTGAACTAAACGCCACTTCGAACGTCACTAAAGAATCGAACAGCAAATGGAGCGCTAGGTACGACCTGAAAGCTGAATACCAAAAGACAGCTTTGGAAAAAGTTATCGACGACGGGGCCTACCGCCTGGCAACCTCGCTTGACGGGCGCATGGCCGTGTCCGCCTCCGCCTCCGGCTGCTCGCTCTCGAGGGGGGCCGCGGCGCTCGCCTTCGAGCGCGACCCCGCGACGGGGCTCTACCGCATATCGTCGGGCGGCAGGCTGCTCACCGAGTCCGGCAGCGCCGCCCTGCTCGCCGACCCGGACGGGTCGGCCTCCCAGCTGTGGCGCGTGTCGCCGTGCGCGCGCGGCTACACGGTGACGTCGTCGACGGGCCTGGCGCTCGACGACCACTACGCCTCCAAGGCCGAGGGCAACCTCGTGTGGCTCCACGAGGCCAACGGCAGCGCGGCGCAGGCGTGGACGCTGTCATATTAATCCATGCGAAAGGTCAACAGAACCGAGTCCGGCTGCACGCTGTCGGCCTCGGCCGGCTCCCTGGCCCTCGAGCGCGACGGCGCCACCGGGCGCTACAGCGTCCTCTCCCGGGGCCTCGCCCTCGCCGAAAGCGGGCGCTCCGCGGCCCTAGCCGCGCCGGACGGCTCGGCCTCGCAGCTATGGGGGCTGTCGGACTGCGGCGACTACTACGAGCTCCGCTCAACGTCGGGGCTCGCCCTCAACCTCGCGAACGCCAGCGCTGCGGAGGGCAACCCCGCCCGCCTGTGCGAACCGTACGGAACGCGCGACCAGCGCCGGGCGCTCTCCCCGGCTCCTTCAGCCACCTATTCAGTAGCATATAGTTGGGATGAGCTTTAATTCTGCAAGCTAAGAGCAGAAATTAAAATCAAAGGTTTAACCGCTATCAAATTCTTGAAATAAGGCTCGAACGAGACAGATTAATCTCGCTCGAGCCTTTTCCTATATTTTACTAATGAAGCCAACATTCACACTAGGACATAGCGTATATCGCAGCCTTCCACAACAAGTAGTTCCGCTCGCGAAGGGCCCTTTCAAGATCGTTCCACAATCCGCCAAAGCTACAGCTCATATTCCCAGCTCTACTTAAATAAAGGTCGCATGCGCAAATAAACAGCGCCTTTTTCTCCGCAGAATTCAACGCAGCGCAGCGCCACCAGAGAATCGGGCCGAGCTGCTTAACTACTCGATCATGCATCTTCTGGTCGTAAGGAATTCCAAGCAATTCAGCACGATTAAGTAATGCTTTGACAATCCAAAAAGAGTCGAGTCCTTTTTTACTTAACGAGCATCGAGCCGTGATGCCTTCGCTGTTGTTACGATATAGATAAACGCTCTCGTCCAAATATGCTTGAGAATATCTCGGGTCAATGAGAAACCCTTGAACCGTATCCTCAAACCAATATCCTTCAGGAAAATCAACATCGCGCCACACATCACGAGAGTATATTCTCGCCCAAGGAGCGCCATGCTGCCGCCTACCATCGATGGGGCTAATCGCGCTGCCATCTTCGCTCATATTGTCATATGAAGCTGTAACAAAGTCGGCTCCAGATAATGATATGGAATTTGCTAATTTCTCAAGAGCATCTGATTTGAGTAAATCATCGGAGTCGACAAATACAAGATAAGATCCTTTTGCATTTGCAATTCCGGTATTCCTTGCACCCGAATGTCCCTGATTAGGCTGATGGATCACATTTAGATTGGCTACACGGGATGATATTTCATCAAGAATGACCCCGGTATTATCGGTAGAACCATCATCCACAGCAATTATCTCAAATGGTCGCGAACTGACTTGGGTTGCAATTGAGTTAATGCAGGATTCAACGTATCGCTCAACATTAAAACAAGGGACAATCACAGAAATGCAGACCTTGGGATCAGCAGGCCACAGCTTTTTCCTAACCTTTCCCAACTCATGATACGGCTCAACTCGAAGAAGGAGATCTTCAGAATCATCGTACGAAGGCAATGATACCCTGTAGAAATCAGATACATGTTCGACGAGTTCGTAGACTTTATGGCATTTTAACAACGTTTTTAAAACCCTATTTGAGGCTTTTCTTAGATATAGATTGACTTTATTCAACGTTAACCGCCGCTCTAATGGGAGTCAAAAATGCTCCAAGCAGAAACCAAAAGGAAAGCAGATTTAAAGCTCCCTAATAATATCTACCGTTTCGTTTATACCTGTCTCGATATCATAAACAGCTTTCCAGCCGAGTTCATTTTTCGCCTTAGAACCATCCATCAAAGCAAGCGTAGCCTTAGAATAACCCGCAGCCTCATTGGCATCGGGCAGACAGAACTCCAGCGATACACCGCAGGAATCGCAAACAACTTTTGCCAGGTCTCTTAGACGGACATCGGATGACTCGTCAGCGAGGTTATAGGCCTGCCCACTCTCGCCGCTAAGCAACACCCTCAGTATGCCTGAGACGGCATCTGCTACATGGAGATAGGAAAAGAGCTGATTTCCCTCGCTTTTAAGAACAACGTTTTCACCAGCGATGCCATTATGGATGAACTGGGAGAGCGCTTTGGAATCCGAAGGCAGAAGGGTTGGGCCATACACCCTAGCAATACGCGCAATATGAACCGAAACGCCTCTCTGAGATTTCCAAGCTTGGCACATGGCCTCGCCGAGCCTCTTTGACTCGTTGTAGCAAGCGCGCAAAGTATTACAATCGAGATAGCCAGAGTAGCTTTCGTCAAATCTTTCAACATCGCCACGGTTCTCACCGTAAACCTCAACTGAAGAGGCAAATAGAAGATCAGCGCCAGACTGATCGGCGAGATTTAAAAGGGTCCTTAGGCCATCAACATTACCTTCGATAGTACCGATGGGATCAGAAGCGTAAGCTCTTGGATGAGTAGAGCTCGCAAGATGCAGAATATAATCTGCATTCAAAGCAGGCAAGTCTCTCGTGTTGGAGAGATCACATTCAATAAAATCAAAATCCGGAGAATCGAAATACGGAAGCCGTTCTTCAGCTTTTTGACGTTTTCTGCCAAGTGCGACAACGTGGCAAGAAAGTTCATAAATCGAGTTAAGCCGCATTATCAAATCAATAAGAAAGGAGCCAATCATCCCCGTAGCACCGGAAACAACAAGCGTCTTTCCTTTTAGACAATCCCAAGAGATATCTTGACGGCAAACTGAATCAAGCTCTTGCAAATACAACGGTAGTGACGTCCTTGTAATCATATGCGAGCAATCCGATCTTTAACGTATGAGAGTTTACAGATACATACGAGCTAACGAGAGCCAGCAGCAAGGCTGGCCTTAAAGAACTCAAGGTTTTCAGGAGTCGTCAATTTTACGTTTCTGTCGGACCCGGATGCAAAGTGAAGGGTCTCGCCCAGCTGCACCATCATCGTATTGGTGTAATTAGACCCATCAATTCCGATGCCCTTTTCAAATGCCTCGTGATACTTAGAGTCGAGCACTCCAAATCTATAAGCCTGAGTAGTCGAAACCCTCCTTAAGGTTTCACGAGGAATAAACCGAGTAGTTGTTGTTGGATCAGCCTCATCAATTACAAAAATTTGCTCGTTATACGGCATGCTTGTAACGGCATTCCCATATACCTCACATACGCGAAGAACGTCAGTAATAACATCAGCATCGAGCATGGGACGAACACCGTCATGAATCATACAAATATCCTCAGAGGACAAAACACCCTCAAAATTAAACACGCCATTACGGATAGATTCTTGGCCAGATGCACCGCCAGGAACAACCCATTTAAGTTTATCGATTCCATACTGTTTGGCGTACGCCCTTAACGCGCTTTCCCAGCCGTCAAGACAAACCACCTCAATTGCATCAATTTGCGGATGCGCTTGGAATGCCTCAAGTGTGTATGCAATTACCGGCTTATTCTCAACACTAATAAACTGCTTAGGGATCTTCTGACCCATACGTGAGCCAACTCCACCAGCAATGATGATTGCAACTACCAAAATTAACTCCTTTTTTAATCTCTTACATAAAGCCAAAATCTAAATTAAAAATCGCCAAAACCGAGAAACCAAACAAACTGTTAAAGCATGACGAAAAAGGGTGAAACGAATTACCTGATACCGCAAACATCAAGTACGCGTTTCGAGGAATTAGCATCACGATAAGTATGATACTCAGAAATAATAGCTTCTCTATCGGAGCGATAGATGTCTTCACCGGCGAGAATCTCATCAATGGCATTTTCAAGCTGATCGATACTGTATACATGATAGCCCGGCATATAATCGATAGCATTTGGGGGAAACAACCCTCTAGACCTTGAATATTCATCATAATCGTCCAACGTGTAAATCATAGGTCTATCGAGAAGCATGAAGTCGACCGAAATAGATGAATAATCACTGATGAGAGCATCGGAATATCGGACAAATTGATAAAGTTGAATGCCCCTATCCCGAAGCTGCTCGTCGCGAATAATCACAATATTTTTGAAATTCTCATTAAATACAGGTAGCTCTGATTGGAGATGAAGCTTGAAAAGAAGCAACACATTGTTTCGCACTAAATAATCCGAGAGCCTAGATAAATCTATCCGCGAATTAAATAGAGGAAGACCAGTTTCATTACGAATGTAATCTTCAGATATACCAGCATTGTCAGACTGCCTAAAAGTAGGCATCCAGAGAATTGTTTTCTTAAACTTAGAGCAATCAAGCCAATCAGCAATTACAGAATCGACCCTTGGATCAGAACGAAGAAGGTAATCGTTACGAGGATAGCCCGTGCATACAGCGAATTCAGGACTCCGATTCTGCCAATTTGAAACGCATATAGCTGCCAAAGGACCAGTCACGGTCATTAAATCATATGAAGTTATATCGTGCGATCCCAAGCCCTTGGGACCCTTATATCCACAACCATGTGACAAAAAGACCACCGATTGGTTTGGGCGCTTTGTCAAATTCGCCATCAAATTACTATGGTCGTATATGAACCACTTACAAGTCGCCAAAGCAAAAGCTAAATTATGATCATATGCATCGAGAGCTTTACTTACAAAAAAGGTATTAGTCCATTGACCTGGCGCTTCAGACACTAATTGTTTTGCTCGAAGTACATCATCGACAGCCCAGACTACTTGATACCTATCAAGATAACCCTTGTCTCGCAAATAATCATACAAAGCAAAGGCATTGTCAGACAGATCACCCTCGCTCTCAATAACAATAAGACTGTCATTAAGGGGCATTCTCTGAGCACTCTTATACTTCAATATAAATTTAGCCTTACGAAACCTTTTACCGACAGCCCTAGGAACTCTTAGAGCAAATTTGACTAGTCCATCTCGCTTATTCGCTACCAAGGACTTCATAAGCTAACTCCTCAAAGTAGAAACGATTTTATTAACAAAAGTCTTTAATTCACACAAATACAAAAAGCATATTAGGAGGAACAACGGGCCTAAAATTAAATAAAGCAGCAGTAGATCGTCTACAAACAGGAGAGCCGAAGATTGAAGACCAAGAATAACATAGGCAAAAAGGTCTCTTCTTATGTTTATCTTCAGTTGAATATAGTGCCTAGAACGCATAAGGCGAATAGCCCAAACAACTGCATAACAAACTGCAGTGGCAATCGCAGCCCCAAGTGGCCC
>OKUC01000160.1_pt1 | contig 40258 bp, 30 predicted proteins | sample 1606761 | NCBI WGS metagenome assembly OKUC01 (sample SAMEA3882542, study PRJEB24775) | human gut metagenome | biome: human-associated habitat; feature: intestine environment; material: feces | place: Netherlands | collected 2009/2010 | reverse complement strand
CCCCCCCCCGTCATTTTTTAGTTGATTACATCCTCTTTGCGCCGTTCCTGTCATTCCGCCGGCCACCGGCCGCGCAGGTACTCGAGCGCGCGCTTTTCCAGCCGCGAAACATAACTGCGGCTGATGTGCAGCGCCTGCGCCGTCTGCTGCTGGGTCTTGGGCGCACCGTCAAATCCATACCGCTGCCGCATAATAGCGCGTTCCCGGGCGGGCAGAGCGTCCACCAGCGCGCGCAGGCGGGCGGCGTCGGCGCGGCTCTCGCAGCCGGCCTCCATGTCGGCTTCATCGGGCAGGGTGTCCGCCAGTGTCAGCTGCCCGTCCGCCTCGAGCGGCTCCTGCAGCGACAGCGTCACCCCCGTCCGCCGCCCCCGCCGCAGATCCATGCGGAGCTCATTCTCAATGCATCTGCTCGCATAGCTGGCAAAGCGCTTCCCCTTGGCGGGGTCGAAGGTATCCACCGCCTTGATAAGCCCAATCGTGCCGATAGAGATCATGTCGTCCTGTGCGCTGTTCCCGGCATAGTATTTTTTGCAGATATGCGCGACGAGCCGCAGATTGTGGCGGATCAGCGTATCCCGCGCCTGTGCGGCGGCTGCCCCGCCCTTTTGCAGATCGGCAAAGGCCGCGCGCTCCCTGTCCGGCGGGAGCGGACGCGGGAAGGACCCGCTTTCGAGATGCAGCGCCAGATACAGAATATGCCCTGCCGCCGCCTGCAAAAACAAACCAAAAATGCCCAGCATACACACCACCTCGCGGAAGTGTATGCCGGGCATGGAAATTCTATTCTGTCTTTTGGGTGGCGAATGCCGGGTTGGCGGCGCGGGTCTGCTTGCCGCAGACGGTTTGGAGCTGTGCAAAGGCGCGGCGCACGTCGGCGGGGACGTCCACATGGGCGATGAAGCCTTTTTCTTTACAGCGCAAACTGCACCGCGCAGAAGGCGGCGTAGATTGCCAGGAGCAGGATGCCCTGGGCGCGGTGCAGCTTGCCCTTGACGAGGGCGGGGACCGTCATGATCAGCATGACAGCCAGCATGACCGGCAGATCCAGCACAAGGCTGGAATTGATGCCGAACAGCGTGGCGCTCTGCGGGATGGTGAAGGGTGCCAGCGTGATCGACATGCCGCTGACCAGCACAAGGTTAAAGACATTCGCACCGACGATGTTGCCCAGCGACAGGTCGCTGTGGCCCTTGGCCAGCGAGGTGATGGCCGTGACCAGCTCGGGCAGCGAGGTGCCGAGCGCGACAAACGTCAGGGCGATGACGCTCTCGGGCACGCCGAGGGCCTGCGCGATCAGGGTGCCGTTGTCCACGAGCAGGTTTGCGCCGACGGCGATCAGCACCGCGCCCAGCACAAGCAGGATCAGCGTCTTGGCGAGGGGCATTTCCTCCTCCTCGGACGCCTCTTGCTCACCGGCGGGGGTGTTTTTCATCTGCAGCACGTTGACGGCCATGTACGCCACAAACATTGCCAGCATGATGATGCCCATGACGCGGGTGAATCTGCCGAAAACATAGGCCGCAATGCAGTAGATGGCCGCCGCCGCGAAGAAGAAGGCGACGGGGGTTTTCAGCGTTTTGGGGTCTACCCTGCCGGGGCGCACCGCAATCGTGATGGCCGCGATCAGTGCCGCATTGCAGATGACCGAGCCGATGGCGTTGCCGTAGGCGATCTCGCCATGGCCGGACAGCGCGGACATCGTGGAGACCATGACCTCCGGCAGCGTCGTGCCGATGGAGACCACCGTCGCGCCGATGAGCAGCTCCGGCAGGTGGAAGCGGCGGGCCAGTGAGGACGCGCCGTCAACAAACCAGTCGCCGCCCTTGATCAGGAACAACAGGCCGACAATAAAAAGCAGCACAGGGATGAGCATATTGATTCCTCCGTTAAAAATGCACGTTATGTGTCGGAAATTATATTATACCACGGCAGTCCGGGCGCCGTCAAACGGGGCGGGGTTTAAAATGTAAAAATGCAGCCTTTCGCGCGCATGGCTTCCCCCCGGAGGGGGAAGCTGTCAGTGGCCCCGACCACTGACTGATGAGGGTCGACCTTGCAGATGCTGCCCGTTTACAAGCTGTTGCCGTGCACACGCCCCTCATCCGGCCCTGCGGGCCACCTTCCCCCGCGGGGGAAGGCAAAAAGCCCCCAATTCTTGCACACTTTCCCGCATTGTGTCCTGCCAACACAAACACAAAACCCCGCAGGGGATACCTGCGGGGCTTTGTGCATAGAGGGGTGGGAAAGTATATAAAGGTCAGTGAATGTCTTGATTGATTACAAATATTATTATAGCAAGTTTTCTTAAAATGTCAAATGTCAGACTTGCATTTTGGTTTTCAAAAGATTATAATAAAGTCATTCCCACTTAATTTTATTTAGCAAGCGCACAAAAAAGCATACTTTTCCAATTTTGTTAAAGATAACAGTGATTGTATACTTCACTTTATTTTTTTGTGCGCATTACACAAAACAATGACAAGGAGTCAATCCATGGACGATTTGGACCACAAAATCCTACAACTGCTGGCGGAAAATGCGCGTATGCCCGTTAAGGACATCGCCCAGCGGGTCAGCCTGACCAGTCCCGCCGTATCCAGCCGCATCCACCGCCTGGAGCAGGAGGGCGTCATCGGCGGGTACACTGTCGTGCTGCGCCACCCCGACGCGCCCGCCCGGGTCGAGGCGCTGATCTCGGTACTGGTGGACGCAGCGACCCGCGCGAGCTTTCTGACCATGATCGAGCAGGAGCCGCAGGTCTTGCAGTGCTTCCGCGTGACAGGCAGCTACAACTTTATAATTAAGGTAAGCTGCACCGACATTGACGCGCTGGAGCACCTGCTGACCAAGATGCAGAAGATGGGCTCCACCAACACCCAGATCATCCTGAACACCCAGCTGGACCGCGGTCTGGCATTCGACGAATAAGCGAGGTTTTTATGGCACATTTTTGCAAAAACTGCGGTCTGCTGACTGCCCCGTACGACGAGCGGTGCCCCAAGTGCGGCGCACCGCTGCCGCATATCCCGATGGGCGAGGCTCTGTTGGAGTCCATGCGTCAGTCCCCGGAGGGCACCGTTGAGACCGGCGAGCCGCTGTACGAGCAGGACCTGGAGGAGGACCGCATCGACGCCATGAGCCAGGGCGCAACGACGGCGGCCATGCTGCTGTTCGCCATCCCCATCGCCGGGTTCGTGCTGGCGGTGGTGTGGAGCTTTGGCGGCACGCAGGACCCGGCCCGCAGGCGGCTGGCCCGGGCGTACCTGATCCGTGCGCTGGTCGTGGCGGGGCTGGTCATCCTGTTTGTGGCTGTGGCCGCGATGGTGTTTACCGCCGCGCTGCACAGCCAGCTGGCCTACTACTATTACCGTTGAGGAGGCGCCATGAAAGCATCTGTCATCATCCCGAACCTGAACGGCGCGGGCTGGCTGCGGGATTCCATCGAGTCCGTCTGGGCGCAGACCGAGCAGGATTTTGAGCTGATCGTCATTGACAACGGCTCCACCGACGAGAGCCTGGACATCGCCCGCAGCTACTGCGGGCGGGACCGCTACACTTTAATTGAGAACGCCGGGAACACCGGCTTTTCCCATGCGGTGAACCAGGGCATTGCGATTGCCAAAGGCGAATACATGGCGCTGTTCAACAACGACGCCTTTGCGGAGCCGGATTGGCTGGCGGAGCTGATCAAAACCGCCGACGCCGACCCGAAAATTTTTGCGGTCAGCAGCCTGATGCTGCGCTACTATGAGCCGGAGCTGGCCGACGACGCGGGCGACTACGTGACGATCCTGGGCTTTGCCTGCAAGCGCGGCGACGGCTTAAAGGCCAGCCGCTATACAAAGCCCTGCCGTGTGTTCAGCGCGTGCGGCGGCGCGGCGCTCTACCGCAAGTCGATTCTGGACGAGATCGGCGTGTTTGATGAGCTGTTTTTCGCGTATTACGAGGACGTCGATTTGAGCTGGCGTGCGAACAATTTCGGCTACAGGAATGTCTACTGCCCCACGGCCCGCTGCCGCCACATCTGCGGCGCGACCACCGGCGCAGTGCGCTACAACCCGTTTAAGAGCATCCAGAGCGGGCGCAACAGCATTCTGCTGCCCTACAAGAACCAGCCGATTTTGATGTTGGTTTTGAATTTTATCCCGATGCTGCTGGGGTATCTGCTCAAAGTGCTTATGTTCCGGCTGCGCGGCTTCGGCGGGGATTACGCCAAGGGCTTCCGCGAGGCGTGGACGGCGCTGCCGAAGATAAACAAACCGAAATTCAAGTGGCGGAACCTGCCCAATTATGTCTGGGTGGAGTTCAGTCTGATTGCCGGGCTGTTCAAGTACATTGTGTACCGCGTGCAGCGGGCGTTGAAGATCACGTGATGGGGGGTGTGCTGCTGTGCGGGGCGTCGAGGACGCCGCCCCCTACGGTGGTGACTGCGGGCTTTCATTTTGCTGCGCTGTAGGGGCCGGGCATGCCCGGCCCGGTGCTTTCCCGGGAGGCTGGTGCTAACGGGTAACGGCCAAAGCCCCTCCGGCCATCGCTGCGCTCGGCCACCTCCCCTGTGAGGGGAGGCTGTAAAAGGCTCCTCGCATTGCGGGGAGATGTCGCGAAGCGACAGAGGGGTTCGGGTCCGAAGGACTGGCCGAGCCTGCGAGGCCTGAGGGGCTTTGGACCTTTCCTCAGACTCCCTTTTCTCTTACTTTCTTCGAGAAGAAAGTAAGCAAAGAAGCTTTACATATTTTACCCAAAAAGCACCTGCTGACCGGTCACACGCATACCGGTCAGCAGGTGCTTTTATTTTACTTGTTTAGAATTTCTTTGGTTCTTTCTTTGCAAAGAAAGAACATCTCTCGTTTAATCCTCATCCGCAAAGTTGCCCAATGCCTTTGCCTGCTCGATGACCTTGTTCTCGAGCATCTGCGGCAGGGTCTCATACCGGACGAACTCGAACGTGAAGTAGCCGCGGCCCTGGGTCAGCTGGCGCAGGAAGGTGGTGAAGTCCTGCATTTCGGCCACGGGGACCTCGGCCTCGACGACCTGCAGGCCGTCGTCATCGGGGTTCATGCCCAGCACGCGGCCGCGGCGCTTCGTGACCTCGCCCATAATATCGCCGGTGTTGTCGGCGGGGACGTGGGCTTTCAATGCGCCGATGGGCTCAAGCAGGACGGGGCCGGCCTCGGGGATGGCGGCCTTATACGCGAGTTTGGCGGCCATAATGAACGCCATTTCGCTGGAATCAACAGGGTGGTAGCTGCCGTCCAGCAGCGTGGCCTTCATGCCGACCATCGGGTAACCGGCCAGCACGCCGTGCTCGGCAGCCTGACGGACGCCCTTCTCGACTGCCGGGAAGAAGTTCTTCGGCACGCTGCCGCCGAACACCTTCTCTTCGAAGACGACCTGCTCGCTGTCGCAGGGCTCGAAGTTGATGACGACATCGCCGAACTGGCCGTGGCCGCCGGTCTGCTTCTTGTGGCGGCCCTGCGCCTTGCAGCTCTTGCGGATGGACTCACGGTACGGCACGCGCGGATTCTCGAGCGTGATCTCGACGCCGAACTTATTCTTCAGCTTGGCCAGCGCGACCTCCAGATGCTGGGTGCCCAGACCGCTGATGATCTGCTGCTTCGTCTCGGGGTCGACCACGAACCGGATGGCGGGGTCCTCCTCGATCAGGCGGGCCAGCGCACTGCCGACCTTACCCTCGTCGCCCTTCTTGGCGACCTTGACGGCCATGCGGTAGCTGCTGATGGGGTACACAGGTGCGGGCAGCGCCACGACGCGAGCGGGGTCACACAGGGTATCGCCGGTCTTGGCGGTGGCCAGCTTGGCAACTGCACCGATGTCACCGGCGGCGATTTCGGGCGTGTCGGTCTGCTTTTTGCCGCAGACGGTCAGCGTCTTGCCCAGGCGCTCCGGCTGGCCGGTGCGGGCGTTGACGGCGTTGCTCGTCGCGGTCAGCCTGCCGGACAGCACCTTAATAAAGCTCAGCTTGCCGACAAACGGGTCGGCCACAGTCTTAAAGACGTAGGCGCACAGCGGGGCGGCGGGGTCGGCGGTGATCTCCACCGGCTCGCCGCCAGACTCGCCCACGGCGGACGCGGTGTCCGCGCCGGGCAGCAGCACGTTCATGTTGTAGAGCAGCATATCCAGCGCCTGCGCGTTGACGGCAGAGCCGCAGAACACGGGCGTGATCTGGCCGCTGCGCACGCCGGAGGCCATGCCCTGGACGATCTCCTCTGTGGTGAAAGCCTCACCCTCGAAGAACTTCTCCATCAAAGCCTCGTCGGTCTCGGCGATGGCCTCGCTCATGGCCTGGATCAGGCCCTCAAAGCGGTGGCCGATGTCGGGCAGGTCGATCTGGACCTGCTTGCCGCCTTCGTATTTGAAGGCCTTCTGGCTGAACAGGTTGATGTAGGCGACGGTGCCGTCGTCCAGACGGACGGGCACGACGCAGGGGCAGACACTGGGGCCGAACTTGATCTTCATCTGCTCCAGGATCTTAAAGTAGTCGGCGTTTTCCAAATCAGCCTTGGTGACAAAGATCATCCGCGCCTTGTTGTTTTTCAGCGCCAGCTGGTACGCCTTCTCGGCACCGACGGTCACGCCGGAACGCCCGGACACACAGATCAACACGCTCTCGGCGGCCATGATGCCCTCGGCAGCGCCGGTCTCAAAATCAAACAGACCCGGTGCGTCGATCAGGTTGTACTTGATGCCCTCGTACTCGACGGGGACAACGCTCGAGTTGAGCGATGCCTTGCGGCGGATCTCCTCGGGGTCAAAGTCGCTGGCGGTGGTGCCGTCCTCGACACGGCCCATACGCTCGGTTGCACCGCTCATGTACAGCAGTGCCTCGGTCAGCGTCGTTTTGCCGCAGCCGGCATGGCCGGCCACCAGAATGTTGCGGATGTCTTTGCTTGCGTAGCCCATGGATCGTCAAACCTCTTTTCGCGCCGGGGCTGCTTCCGGCAGCCCTGCGGCGTAGAATTTCATTGCGGCGCAGTGATTTTTGAACACTCCCGCCTGTTTGATACTACTTTACCACATTGTTGTGGAAATTTAAACAGTTTTTTCGGATTTTTTGTAAAAATTTTTAGGCAAAAGATTGTGGAAAGTGTAAAAAATCGTGCCTCGCCATACAGCGAGTGTAGGGGCGAGCATTGCTCGCCCGCCAACTTGGCGCAGCATCGTCTTTTCGGGGAAATTTATCACAGGGCAAACGGGCACGGGCGGGCAATGCCCGCCCCTACCAATTGTTTCTTTGCCGGTCCGTGCAGCAAAAAAGCCGCACAGCTTTCACTGTACGGCTTAACGGCTCACTTATTTTTCTTTCTTCGCCGTCTTTTTGCGGCGGCGGACGCGCCCGCTGTCGGCCTTGGCCTCGGGAACATAGAGGCTATAGCTCAACAGGTAGCGGCCATGGGCAGGGATGCGGTAGAACGCGGCCTTGATGCGTTCCAGCGGGCCGGTGCCGCTCTCGGCGGTGCTGCCGCTCAGCATAACAACATACTGCATATCGGTGTAGCGGGCGGCCACATCGCACTGGCGCAGATTCGTGTGGATCAGATCGCCCAGCTGCTCCACCATCAAAGCGGTCTCGGCAGCATCGGTGTTCTGGCTGGGAGCCACGGTCAGGATCGCCAGGAATACCTGCAGACCGTAGCGGACCTGCACGCCGCGCTGTACGCGGTAAATTTCCTTGAACGTCTCAAAGTCGCAGATACAGGCCCCCGTGTCCTCGGTATCCGGCAGAGCAGAGATCAGCTTGGAGACCTCGCTCTCCATATTGCGGTCTGCCTGGCGCATCTGGCGGTAGGCAGAGCCTGCGCGGCCCGGCTCAATGGCATGATGCAGGCAGCCCATGGCGCTGCCGCGGCGTGCCAGATCCTGCGCCTCCTCATGGCGGCCCAGCGTCTCCAGCGCGACGATCTTTTCCAGATAAAGGCGCTCCTCGTAGGGGTCCAGCTCCAGCGCGCGGGTACACAGCGTAACGATGCGGGTGCTCTCGCCCCATTTTTTGCAGAGCTCCAGCAGGTTTAAAATGGCTGTGCGGTACTGCCCGTGCAGACGCACGCTGACGCTTTCGACCCACGGCTCGGACGCAGACTGCGGCAGCAGGCGTCCGTCATACAGGTTGACGATCTGTTCATAAATGCGGCTGCGCTTCTCGGCGTCGCTCTCCTTGCGGGCCAGCTCCGACAGGTCGTTGACCTCAAACACATCCACGCTGCAGTCCAGATGGGGGTTCCACTGGTAGTAGCCGCGGCTGGTCACGATGCAGCCCTTCATCTCATCCAGGCCCTCCGCGTCGATCATAAGGCGGAAGCGATGCAAGATGGCGCGCAGGGCCATGTCCGGGTTGGTGGACCGCTCCCCTGCCCACAGGGTATCGGTCAGTACCTTGTGGGAGACGCGCTCCCCGCGCCGCAAAACGAGATACTGCACCAGCGCCGTTGCCTTGCGGGACTGCGCCAGCTGTGCCAGCACGGGCTTGCCGTTCATACGGATCTCAAAGCCGCCCAGCATTTTGATTTCAATTGTTGCCATCCTAGTCATCCTCTCTGCTCTGATGCCCATGACGTTCCTGCATTTTGTCCGGCACACAGGTATTCATGTTTTAAAGTATAACAAGTCCATTTGAATTTGTCCAGTACATCCGCCGGGATTGTAATATACTTTTCAAAAATCGTCCCGGAGGGCACCGCTCACGACTCCGACGATGCCTTGCCGTCCCAGGTGCCGGGTTCATACAGGATGACCGGCTCACCGGGCAACTGCACAATGGCTTTTTGGGTGCACAGCGGCACGATCCGGTTGTCGGCGTCCCGCTTGGCCACAGTCAGCACCACCGTCATAGCCGTAATGCGCGGGGTCTTGGTTTCGTCGCCGTCCTGCGTCCAGCTGCGGGCGTAGAAATGCAGATCGCTGATGAACAGCCCCATATAGGCATCCCGGGGATAGGCCGTTGTGTAGCCGTAGGCAACGTAGGGCAGCGTGCCCGTCACGTTGTCATCCGCGTCCTTGTTCTCTTTTGTGTGCTGCGGGTTGCCGTAGTGCCCGGCGTTATTCAGTTCATCGCGGTAAAAGCGCATGTGCAGGTAGCCGTTCAGTGCATTGGCCTGTTCCGCTTTCAGCAGTTCTGTGCCGTCTGTCTTTGTCAGCGCCGGCACACAGTCCTTGTCGATCAGCTCAATGTGGTTGGGGTAGACGCTGAATTCCAATGCCGTGCCCTCGCTGTAGTCATCCTTGGACGCAAAAACGCTGTCCAAATTTTTAGGGTCCGTTGCGCCGTCGGTGAAGCGGATATAGCCGTTCGCCTCGAGCACCTCGCCGCGGATCGTCTCAATGAGCGCGTCGGCCAGATTTTGCGCGCGCGTCTGCTGCTGGATGTCCATGTACGCCTGCGCACTGGGCTGTATCAGCGTGACCGCCGCCAGCGTAAAGATCGCCAGCAGCACCATGCAGACGATCAGCTCCACCAGCGTTGTGCCGTTCTGGTTTTTCAAACGCTGCTTCATGGGTTGGTCGTCCCTTCTGCCGTGCTCTTGCTGTAGCGGTAAAACTTGTGCTGTTCCGTCGTTTCTTGGCCGTTTTCCGTAACTTTTGCGCTTGTCTCCACGCTGTCCAGCTCGACGCCTTCCACCGTAAATTCACCGTAATCGCCAAAGGAGAACTTCAGCCCATCCCGCTCCTTCGCCCAGCTGGGGGCCGCGTTATTGGCCGGGTACAGCCCGGCGCAGAAGGCATAGGCTGTCTCCCGCAGCGTTTCGGCCTTTTGGGACATGGCGCGGGCGTACCGCAGCGAAACGACGAACATCGACGTAAAAATCATCAGCAGCAGGAACGACACAAGCACTTCCACAATGGTCTCGCCGCGCTGACTTTGTAAAGTATGTTTCATAGCGGGTCACTCCTGTGTTGTGCCGGTGCTCTGTTTGGCACCGCGGGTGTAGGTGATGGAATCGGGCTGCTGGCTGGTGTCGCAGTGGAACGTCAGGCGGTTGCTGCTGATATTATCGTCTGTGATTTTCAATTCATCTTTACCGGCGGCAACAAATGTCAGGTCACCCTTACGGTAATACTGCGTTGTTCTGCCATTTACCGTGTAGTACACCTTGCTTGTTGACTTGTCGCTGCTGCTGTACTTTACCGTGCGGTCATAGGTCCGCGTGAAGGCAAAGCTCTCGCCGTTTTTCGTGACTGTCACTGTAATGTCCAGCTGTAAATCGACGATTGCCATGCCTCCACGGCCTTCGCCGCCCTCCCAAGGCGTAATCTCACTAAGCAATGCGCTGGCCGTGTCACTGTTCGCCGTTTGATTCAGCTTGTCGGCACCGTCGCCCGGGCGGCGGCGCAGTGTTACCGTGATGGCCTCGGCCCCGCCATCAGGCTGGCTGCCTTTCGGTTTCCAGGCGAACTCCTTGGGCTGGGATTCCAAATCATAGATGTCCTTGCCGTAGCTTTGGGAGAACATGAACTGCTCATTGACGAACTTGGCAAAGCTGCTGTCCTTCTTGTTCAGCTCCCCTTCCAGCACGTCGGAAAAGCTGGTTGCCAGCTGGTAGGCTTCCTGTTCCAGCAGCTGGCGGTTGGCATTGGCCGTCAGCACGGAGGCCGCATAGACCAGCGCTGCCGACAGCGCCACAAACAGCGCGCCGATGCAGAGGACCAGTATCATCGAAAGTCCCTGCTCCCCGCGCAGAATGCTGCGTGCCCTGCGGTGCATAATGCCACCTTCTTTCCTGAAATAAAATTACGATGCGTCGCTTGTTTCCATCTGTTTCGGGGGCGCGGTTTCCGCCGCGTCCGTCTCATCCGGGGCAGCGGCGGTCTCCGGGGTCGCCATGGGCATTGCCGCACGGGCCCGCATCAGGACCGGGGGCACGCTTGCGGGGGCGCTTTCCGCCGCCGTGCTTTCTGCAGTCTCGGCGGGCGCGACGCTCTCCGCGGAATCCATACTCTGGGCATCCTCCGCCGCATCGGCGGTGTTCGTCTCGTTGACGGGGACTTTGACCGTGCCGGATTCGACGGTCTTACCCTTCTTATCCGAGTGCGCCAGCGTCTTCAGCGTCACACTTGCGGTGAACTTTTGCAGCTCGAGCGAGTCGTCCTGCACCTTTTCCTGCAGCTCGGGCAGGGTGATGCGGTAAACAGGCTCGGCACCGTCCTCCTGCACCAGTTCCAGCATGGGAACCGTCTGTGCCTTGTAGTACAGCGTACCGCCGTCCTTTTCCACCGTGCCGGTGACGTCATAGGGTTGCGATTTCCAGACTGTCTCGTTGTTATCTTTGTCGTAGACAGGCTCAACGCTCAGGTCGTACCAGATGCGGGTCTCGTCGGTCTGCTTGTCAAGCGGCGTCGTTATGCCGTTATAGGTCTTGGTAACGGTTTTGATTTCCCCGCGCTTATACGTGGTGCCGTCTTCGTCCGTCACGTCCCTGTCGTAGGTTGTCACCGTAATGATGTAGGGCGTTTTCCCGCCCAGCGGCGTGACGGTAAAGGTATATCTGTTGGTCAGGTTGCGCACCATGCCGTCGGCCTGGGTGTACTTGTTCACCGCGGTCCACTCCACCGTAAAGCGGCGCAGCTCCAGCGGAGTCGTACCGCGCTCGACGGCAAATTCGGGGTCGTTGTACAGGTTGACTTCCTGCTTGTAAACGGCATTGCCAAGTGCGCGTTCCGGTTCGTCCACGGGGGCGTCCAGCGTGATGGCCGGCAGCTGTGCCTTTGCGGCATCCTGCAGGAAATAGAACCAGTTCGACGCTGTCCTGCCGTCGGTGGGCATAACGCGCACCGCGGGCAGCAGGTATTGTTTTGCATGGTCGGGCGTCAGCGTAAAGCCGTTGCCGTCGGGCACAAAGGTATAGCTGGCGGTGTTGTCGTTGACGCTGGCGCTCCCGCCCACCGTGCGGCTGTCCTTCGGGATGACCAACTCGGCGGCGCCATTGTTCAGCATCTCGTCCAGTTTTTTGGTCAACTCCTGCTGGGCCGTGTACTTGGCCTGTCCGGCGCCTTCGCCCTGCCAAGCCTCGGCCAGTTTGGCAATTTTTGTATAGTTGGCCACATCGCTGAAGATATAGCCGGTAAAGTAGACATTGCCCTGTGCGGCTGCGTTCAGCGTCATGTTGAGCTTGAGGTCGTTCAGGAACGTCTCCTGATTCGGGCTGGCGGGCGCAAAGCTGCTGGCCGTAACCGTGGGCGCATCGGCGCGGCGGACGATGGTCTCGGGCTGGCTCAACGCGCCGTCCGGGCCGTCAAAGCAGCTATCGTCCTTGCGGCGGGCAATGACGCGGAAGCGCAATGCCTTGCCCTGATACTGCTCCAGATCCAGCGTCAGGCTGCCGACGTTGCCCGTGGTGCGCAGCGTCAGCACAGTTTTGTCATCGGCATCGACGACGCACAGGTCATAGTGGTCAATGCGCTCGTCGTCGGACGGCGACCAGCTGACCGTGTAGAGCAGGGCATCCGCGTTGTCGGTCTCGCCATTGACGCGGGTGATGGAGCTCGGCGCGCTGATGCCGGGCAGGCGCTGCTTAACGCTGTAATCCGCCACAGCGGACGCGCCGATTTCGGTGGTGCCGGCTGTCGCCACGCGGGTGACCTCGAGCCGGACCTTGTCATAGCGCCAGCTGTCGCTGCCGTTGGCCAGCATGGTATCCACGTTGACAGGCAGGGTAAAGCTGTTGCTGCCGCTGCGCTGAACCTTATCGGCCAGATTTACGCCATCCTTCAGCGCAATTTGCTCCTGACCGGTCACATCGCCGTTCTCGTCCGTCAACAGGCCGTAGAGCTTGATCTGGTAGTCGGGGGCTGCGTCAGTGGCCTGCATGTCGTCCTGTGTCCATTTGAACGTGTAGGTCAGCTGATTGTTGGCATCCACTACGCCGTCCTCGATGGTTTCCGCCAGCGTCGGGGCTTTCAGAACATTCAGGTTCAGCTGCTTGAAGATGATCTGCGGGGTCGTCTGCGTGGCCTGTATAGCCCATTCCTCGTCATCGGTGCCATCGGTGCGGTTCACGTCGGAGAAGCAGAGCGGCGTCAGATGGGCATAGGTATAGCTGTGCTCGCCCGTGCGGACGATCTCATAGCCGTTCTTCCACCAGATTTCTTTGTTGGTGTCGTTTGTCTCGTTCGCGCGGTTGGCAATGGCCGTGGACACCTCGTCCGCCGTGGCATCCCAGCGATACTTCATATCGCCCTTGCCGCTGGTGACGGGCACCGCGACAACGAGGAAGTCGGTGTAGTTCGTCATGGCATCCGACGGCAGGCTGTTCAGGTTGAAGGTGACGGGAGACTCCGTCACAATGCTTTCCCGCGCGGCCAGCGTGATGTACTGGCCGTTCAAAGATACGCCGTTGACTTCGTCATTGCCCAGATATTTTGCCAGCAGCATGACGCGGTAGGTCGGGCTGCCGTGCTCGCTGCTGTCGCTCTTGACCCCCGGGGTAAAGCTGAACTTCACGGTTGCTTCAAAGCTCTCCGCTGTCTGGCCGGTGTAGGTCACAAACTCCGTGTCGCCGTCCTTGTTCAGCTTGCCCAGCGGCAGACCGTCCTCGTCCTTGCCGGAGTCACCGTTGTGGTCACGCCACTGGGACGGGAGATAGGTCTCTGACTTGTACTGGGCCGAGCGCAGATACTTTGTACTGCTGCTGTTGTCCGGGGTTGCCAACGCCGTAAGCGTCAAAGTGCGTTCCAAATTTTGGGTCAGGCGGATGTACTGCTTGCCATTCTGTGCAAAATAATAATTATACGTTCCATCGGTCAGCTTAACGGTCCATGCCTCGTCTGTCGGGTATTCGGTGTAGTTTTTCAGCACCGCGACAACCTCATACTTGAATTCTCTCGATTTTTCATCCGGCGTCTGGCACTGATTCCAGTCAAAGCCGCCGCCCGTTCGCTTTACCAGCCGGAACTCAATCTCAGGTGTCGGCAGGGCGTGCATAAAGGTCTGCACGCCGCTGGTGTTGAAGTTATCAGCCAGACTCGAGTCGTTGTTGGTATTGTAGGGCGTTACACGCACGACGAAGTTACCCGTCCACGCTTTATCAGCCACAAAGGTATAGCTGCGCTGGTAGACGTCAGCAGTCAGGTAGGCGGCCCCGGTGATATTGCCTGCGGCGTCGCAGGGCAAAATTTCAACACGGTAGTAAGCGGCGGGGCTGGCATTCTTGTCGCTGTCGCTCGGCTCGGCCCACGTCACTTCATAACGGCCATAGACGTTGTTGTCCGCATCCTGCACCTGGCTGGCCTTGACGTCGATTTTTCCCGGCTTGGCTGGCTTGGTGCTGTCCAGCACGTACTTATAGTAGTTCTGGATGACCTCGTCGGTGATGTCGGTAATATCAACGTCCGATTTCGTACTGTTCGCGGCTTCGCCGAATTGCAGCATCACAGTCGCTCTCTGGTTGCCGGGATTGGTATCATTGCCCGCGCCGGTATCATCGAAAATGTAGGCTTTCTTACCGTCGGTCTTGATATAGGCAGAGTTTGGTTTGGCAGGCGAGCCCGCAGATGTACGACCGCTAATCCACCACAGACTGTACGCTGCGCCGTTCCCATCGTCTGCCAAAGTGGGCAGGAACGCAATATAAGGATAGGTTTTGTCATCGACGTTATAGCCTATGTACAGACGGTGTGCTTTTACTTTTTTCGAGGACGAGTTCCAATCTGTCTCGTTGTAGGCCTTGTCACTTCCTTGCTTATCCGCTTTCTCCCAGTTACCTGTTGTACTGTTCGGTTTTTCTGTGGTCAGTTTACGGGAATCATTCTTAAAGAAGCTCTTGCCTGCATCGTAGGAATTTTCAATATAATAGTTGCCGTGGCCGGTGACATTCTCGCCACTCAGGCGCAAATAGGCAATAGGATACCAACCTGTACCAACCGTGGCAAAGCAGTTTGTGACATTGGTTGCTTCTTTCGACCCAGAGCCATTGCCGCGGCTGCCGACAATGCCGACTCTCCTGTCATACACTCCGCCACACGTAAAGTCTGTATTAAGGTTTCGGCAGCGGTCAATATTTACCGTAACATTATCAATGTTCCCCTTGTTGTACGGGCCGATCCATGCCAGAATGCCGACTGCCTGCGACGCTGCCTTGATTGCGCCGCTATTGACGCAGTCGATGATGTTCAGCGTCATAATATCGGTGGGCTTCTTCATCTCAATTTTACCGATAATGCCCGCGCAGTCATTTGCGCCGTTTGATTTATACCAAATCTGACCGTAGTTACGGCAGGAAAGCACATTTGTGGTGCCGCCGGAAATAGGCTGGTCAATAAAGCCGACAATACCGCCGACTGCACCGTAACCGCTGTTTTTGTCGTTCGTGTTTGTTGTGATTTTGCCAAAATTGAAGCATTTCTGCACGGTTCCGCCGTAGTCCAGCCAATAGGCGATCACGCCGCCCACATTGGCCGAGCGGCTGTTGAACACACTGCCGCAGTTGACTACCTTGCTGACAGACCACCGGTCATCGCTGCGGTTCTGCTGCTGGCCAATGACACCGCCCACATGGACAACAACACGATTTTCGCTCTTGTAAATGTTGTCATCGTCTGTATCATCCTTGTTCTTAGCCCCATCAAACACGCGCGTAAACCGGCGCACGGCGGCACAGTTTACCACAGTGTCCAGCACGCTTTTGTCTGTGACGTTGGATTCGTTCTGGCCGACAATACCGCCGACGGTGGATGCCGTTGTCGCATTGTCAGAATAGACAAACCACTGGCCGGTGGCGGAAGTGCCAATTGTACCGCGGAGAGAGTTAAAGCCTGCCAGACCGCCCAGATAACCGGCGGCACGGACGGTCTCGCTGTTGTTGCTGCCGCGCAGGGCGACAAGCAGATCATTGGCGGCAAGGCCTGTGTTGTTGTAAGCGTTCGTGTAGCCATAGCCCGTCACAGTGTCAACGCCCTTGAGGCCCGCGTAGGTCTTGCCTGTGGTCAGCTCTGCCGCCATGCTGTTGATGCCGGCATTGGCATCTGCCGCATCCAGCCAATTATCAACCTGTGCAACAAGGGCGAGTGTTGCTTCTTTGTCGCTGACCAGCGCTTTTTTGCTGCCGCTGCCCGTGATAGTGCCGTTGTTGGAGCCCGCGACGCCGCCCACAAAGCCGTAACGCGCCGTGATGATGCTGCCCGCGCCGCTGCTGCTGCTCTCGGTGGCGACATAGCTGTTGACGATTTCGTCATTGTTGCGGCCCGCAATGCCGCCCACATGGCTGGCACTGGCGAGCTTTTCGTCTGCGGTCTGGGTCGTGGTGATATTGCTGATACCGCTGACCTGCAGTTTGATGTATTTGACCTCACAGCCGGTGATTGTGCTGTTGTTCAGACCGGCAATGCCGCCCACCGTGCTGCCGGTGCTGCGTGCACCGGCGGAGACAAGGCCGTCCTGGTCTGCCTCGCCGCCCATCGTGCCGGAATAGGTACACTGCTCCAGGGTACCGTCGTTCTGGCCTGCGACGCCGCCCAAATTTGTATATTTATCAAGATTTTGTGTAAGGTCCAGCCGAACGTCGGTGCTGCTGACCTTGCCGTCCGCCGTGGTGCGGCCCACCGCGCCACCCAGCGTGACGGTGTTGGTGCCCGCGCGCAGGCCGTTGTTCAGCGCCAGCGCGCCGTTTTCGACCTGACAGCCGGTGACGGTGCCCTCGTTCATGCCCGCAAGACCGCCGATGGTGACCGCCGGGGTGCTGAACTGCACGTTGGCGTTTTCCGCCAGCTTCACATTGCGGATGGTCGCGCCAGCGCGGTTGTACGCCGCAACAGCGCCGATGCTCTCCGACGTGCCGGTGATCGTGCAGCCGCTTACGCTGCTGTTGTTTTCCAGCCCGCTGTCTTGGCCGATGGTGCCGAAGTTCGTGGCCGTGACGCCGCCCGCCGTGCCGTTGGCCGCGGTGACGTCGGCGCTGACCTGCACATTCTCAATGGACGCACCGCTGTTATTATTGCCCGCGATGCCGCCCGCCTCGCCGTTGGTGGCGTAGACCTGATTCTGGGCATGGACGCAGGCGCTGATTTTGCCGCCCGCGTCGTTCACGCCCGCAATACCGCCCGCATATTGTGTGCTGGCGCGCACCGAGGCGTGGTTATCCACACGGGTGATTTCGGCACGGTTCGTACCGGCCACGCCGCCCGCGTAGTTGGCGGCAGTGACGCTGCCCAGGACCGCGCCGGTGGCGTTGTCAGCGCCGTAAATGCGGCCTGTATATATGCCGTTCTTCGTATTGATACCGGCCACGCCGCCCGCATAGCCGGTGGCGGTGACACTGCTTTGCAGCTGGCCGGACAGCGAAATGCTGCCGACGTTGGCACCGGCCACGCCGCCCGCGTACTGGTTGGCCTCCACCGTGCCAGTGCTGTTGTTCTCTGTGCAGATGATGAGGCCCTTGCTTGCCGCAGCGTTGCCGCCCAGGTTGACGCCCGCAATGCCGCCGACATAGCTGTCGCCGCGCACGGCGCAGCCCTGCGCGGGGTAGGCAGACTGAATAAGACCGCCGTTGACGCCCGCAACGCCGCCCAGATAGGTATACCCTGTTTCACGGTTGCCGAGGGACGCCTCCATGCGGCCGCCGGTGATCGTGCCCTCGTTCCAGCCCACAAAGCCGCCCGCGGCGCACTTGTGAGCCACTGTGCCGTAGTTTGTGCAGTCTTTCAGCGTTGTGTTGGGTGTGGCATAGCCGATGATACCGCCCGCCAGTGCGCCGTGCACGTCGTCGAAATCATAGCGGCCATCGGCCAGCGCGTTCAGCGATACGCCGCCTTTAAACGCGCCGTTGTTGGACGGGTTCAGGCCGCCGACGGACAGGGCATTCTCCGTTGCGCCGTTGGTTGCATTTTGAATCGTCAGCCTCGTGTCGGCGTCGTTTGCGCCGACGATGCCGCCGACATAGATGTCGGCCTGCAGGTTGAGCTTGTTCTGGAAACCGGTCAGGGTGATTGTGGTATTCGTTTCCGTATTCACGTCGGTGCTGTCGGTCAGCACGCCGGTGCTCTCGTTAATCGTCGGCAGCAGCGCCTCCAGCGTGCCGCCTGTGGGCTTGGCCGCCAGCAGACGGTTGTAGCCGATGATGCCGCCCGCGACGGCGTCGGCCTCGACGCGGCCCGAGGCCACATCTGTTTTAAACGCGCCGCCGTCCGCCACGGTGAAGCCGCCCACCGGCAGGTTGGTGCCGATGACGCCGCCGACAAGCTGCTGACCCGCCACGCGGCTGACCGCCACAGTGGCGGAGGGCAGCGTGGAGGCGCAGTTCAGGCCGATCATGCCGCCGACAGCCTTGCCCGCCGCCACGATCTGGCCGCTGATGGTCAGGTTCTGGGTGGAGGTGTTGGAGATCGTCGCCTTTTCATCGTTATAACCGGCCACGCCGCCCACGTAGTTGTTGCCGTACAGGATGGCACCCAGCGTCGGGGTGCCGTTCTCATCCCACGTCACAACGCCGTTTTTGCCGTTGCAGCCCGCGATGCCGCCGACGTAGTCGGCGTAGTCGCCCGCGGAGCTGCCCGCGGGGATGCTCAGCTCCTTTAACAGGTTGATGCGGCGGGTGTCGGTGGCGTTGTCGCCGGACATACGGTTGGCGCAGTTCTGCACGGTGGCCGTGGCTTTCGGGTCTTGACTGCCGCCCCAGTCGGCATCATTGACGCCGACGATGCCGCCGACGTAGGCCGCGTTCTTTCCAAAGGCCGCGACCAGACCCGTATTGGTCATGCCGCTGATTTGGCTGTTGCTGCCGTTGACCGACACGATGCCGCCGACGTAGCGGTTGCCAAAGACGTCACTGCTGTTCGTATCGTTCTGTTGTACGCCGCTGCCGGTAAAGCCACCGGCCAGACCGCCCACAAACCGGCTGCCGAGCACGTAGCCCTTGCCGGTCTTGCAGTTGTACAGCATAATATCCTTGCCGTAGCCGACAAGGCCGCCGACGAAATCGCCCTTGAGGGGGCTGGCGTCGGTCAATGTGCCGGTTTTTTTATCGAAGCCCGCCTCGACCTGCTCCTTGAGCTGGGTCTCGGTCAGGTCGCTGCGAGTCACGCTTTCGCAGCCTTGCAGGGTCACGCCCCTGCCGTAGCCCGCAATGCCGCCGAAGAACTGCCCCAGCACCAGGCTGCGCGCATCGCCCTCGGTATCGCCCTTATAGTTGGCGCCCGCGCTGACCGTGCCGTTGTTCCTCAGGCCCGTCAGGCTCTGGGACACGCTGGTGTCCGTCGTAAACAGGTTGCCGACGATGCCGCCCGTAAAGCCGTTGCCGGTCACAAAGCCGTTGTTGACGATGTTCGTATCACCGTTCGTTTTCATCTGGGTAGCGTCCACCGTGCCGAACACGCCGCCCACGCCGACGCTGCGCCAAAGGGAGTTCTTGTCACCCGGCTCGGCTGCCGCGGCAGCGTAGCGGGCCTTCTCGGCCTGCTGGTCTGCCGCTGTGTTTGTAACGGTTTGCGTGTTCTTGTCCACAAGCAGACCCGCCACCGTCACGTCCGACGCGACTGTCAGGTTCTGCATAACGGACTCGATTTTGGGTATGGCAACGCCGACGAGACCGCCAATGCCGCGCGGCTCGTCTGTATAATAGGTATAGCTTTTGCTGTCAGCGTTTTGGCGCTGCGTTGCGGTGGTTTTGTTGTCAAACGCCAGCGCCGCGGCCACCAGCGCACTCGTCGAGGAGTTCGTGCCGCGGGTCAGGGCGCAGTTTTCCAGCGTGCCGGTGTTGACGCCGCAGAGTGCGCCGACGGCGCGCACATCGCGCCAGTTCTCGTCGTCCTTCGCCAGCGCCGTGACGAATTTGGTCGCGGTCAGCTTGAGCTGGTCTTCGCCCGTCGGCGTACCGGCGGCGACGGTCTCGGTCTTGACGTTGACCTGAATGTCCGGGTCGCGCAGTGTGATGTAAGAAATTTTGCCCTTGTTCTCGCCGATAAGGCCGACATAGTGGTCGGCCAGCACGTCCTTCTCTGCCCTGCCGGTTTTTGCAACGGACTTGCTGCTCAATTGCAGATTGAGGATGGGCACACGGGTCGTCTTGTTGTTGGCAAGGCCCGTTGTTTTGCTCGTAAGTACGATTTTTTCACCCAGCTCCGGGATCGTCGGCCAGGCGACAGGGTCATTGAGGGACGGCACCTTGGCCACAGGAGGCCATGCGCCCGCGGCGCAGTAAACCGTGACGCCGCCGCCCGTCCAGTTCAGACCGGTGCTGTTGCTGGCCTGGGGGGTCAGCGTGTAGGTGCCCTTGTCGGCAATCTTCCAATCCGCAGACCAGCGCAGGTTGTACAGATGGCGGAAATATTTCAGGTCAGCCGTGACCGCCGTGCCGCCCTTGGCCAGCAGAGTGTTTTCCTCGTTCGTCGTTTCCTCTTTGCTGGCTGTGTAGGTGTCGCTGTAGTTCTCCCGCGGCTCGGCGCGCATGGCAATGTAGATGTCCTTCGGGTCGTTCAGCAGGCGGGTGATGCTGTACAGGCTCGTGGCGGCAACTTCAGTGCCGTTCTCACACGCGCGCAGCAGCGCCGCGTCCGCCATGGCGTCCAGCGTCAGCACAAAGCTGCCCTTGTTGTAGCTTAGCGGGAAGTAGAGTTTCTTCTCCTCGGTGCCGGTCTGCTGGTCTTTGTCGTTGTATTGGTAGATAACAACAGGCATCTCTGTGATGACCTGCTTGTTATCATCCGCCGCGCCCGCGGTGTCGCGCTTGATCGTGATGGTAAACAGCGGCTTCGTCTTGCCGGTATCCTTGGCATCGTAGGCCGTGGCCGTGTAGGAGGTGTCCAGATCGCCGAGGCTGGAGTTGCCGCTCCAGCTCAGGGTCAGCGTCTCGCCGTTCGTCAGGCGGGGATTTTTGACCTTCAGCTTCGTCTGCACCAGCTGCACAACGTTGACGCGGTCCTCGGCAGAGTAGTAGCCGACAAGGCTGTCATTGCGGCGGTGGCCATAGCTGCGGTCATAAATATTCGTAGCACCGTCCTGATTGAAGCGGAGCTTATCGGATTTGGTATCGTAAAAGACCGAGTAGACCTGCCCGCTCTGCACGTCGATCTCGACGCAGATCGAGGCATTCAGCAGCGAGGCGTCGTAGATGTAATCGCCCAGCAGCCGCTCCACCAGCGCGTTATGGTTGCCCGCGGCAGCGCCCGTGCGGTCATAGTAGAGCGCGGCCACGTTCTGGTCCAGTTCGGTCTTGGTGCGGCTCACAAGGGTTTTGCCGTCCGCGTCGGTCACGGTGACGTCGTTCTGGAAGTGGTCGCCCGTGCTGCCCTCCTCCATGACCTGCTGGCGGAACGCATCCAGCTCCCCCGCCGTCTCCATCCGGGTCAGGGAGATCTGCGCCGTCTGGAACAGCGTGCGGGCGTTGGCCTCGTTCTTTTCAAACCGGGCCAGCCGCGTGTAGGCGATCAGTCCGCCGCCGACCAGCACCGCCAGAATGGCTGTGATAGCCAGAACGACCATCAGCTCCACCAGCGTAAAGCCTTTCTTTTTGTTTTTTATATTTTTATTGTACTGCACCATAGATGCTCCCGTCGTTTCTCCGGTGAAAGGTTACAATTAGACACAATATCACATTATATATATTGTCATTATACTCGGAATGTGACGTTTTCGCAACAAATTCTGCAAGATTTCAGCAAATTCACACCAAATATAGTGGGTCAGCGGCAGGTTGTGCACGATTTTGCCATAATTTCCGTTAGCTTTGAACAAGAAAACAGAGTTTTTTTCGTGAAATTTCTTGCAAATACAGGCCCGGCACGGTATACTAAATAGCGTGTTATTATATGGTAGAGGATGTGTAACAATGCTGGCAGCACGACTGGGCGCATGGCTGCGCCATACCGGGGAACGCTGGGCCAAAGCTGCGTTTGCGGAAAAGCTCGCCGTACTGCTGGCGCTGGGCGCTGTCCTGTATACTATTGTGACCGGCGCGGCAGAGCTGCGCTATCAGGCCCGTGCGCGGGAGGCCCTGGCTCAGGTCAAGGCTGCGCGGCTGGCGGCCAGTGCCGTGTCTGCCCAGTGCTACTCCGCCGGGCAGACGTTCGCCGACCAGACAAGCGCGGACGGCTTTGCGGACGGCATTGCCGAGGAAATCCGCACGCTGGGCTCACTGCCCGGCACAGTGACGCTTTTGCAGATCGACCCGAACGGCTACACCGTGCAGCGGCTCTTGTATCAGGAGAACGGCATGTACGCCATCTATGATGCCGACGGCGGTTACCGCGTTTTCCGCGCGGAGGACCGGCTGCAATACGGCGCGGGGGTGGGCCATGCTGCTGCTTGAGCTTCTGTTGGGACTCATTCGTTTTCTGCTGGGCGCGGCGCTGTTCAGCTTCATGAACGTCGTCGCGTGGCGGCTGCCACGGGGCATGGACCCGTTGAAGGGCCGCAGCGTATGCCCGCAGTGCGGCCACACGCTGGGTGCGCCGGACTTAGTGCCTGTGTTCAGCTGGTTATTCTTGCGCGGGCGGTGCCGCCACTGCGGTGCGCACATTCCGGCGCGGTACCTGCTGGTGGAGCTTCTGGGCGGCGTGCTGGCGCTGGGCTGCACTTGGCGGTACGGCGCTGCCTACGCCTTGCCGGGCGGGCTGTTCGGCATGAGCTGGGCCGCGCTGCTGGCGCTGGCGGTCTGCGGGATCTTGCTGAGCGTTTCACTCATCGATGCCGAGACGCAGACCATCCCAGACCGGCTGAATCTGGCGCTGGCGGTCTGCGGCGCGGTGAGCGTGCTGCTCTCCCCTGCCGACTGGCTGCCGCACATCATCGGTGCGCTCTGCGTCAGTGTGCCGATGTTTCTGCTCTGCCTTGTCATCGACGGCGCGTTCGGCGGCGGCGACATCAAGCTGATGGCAGCCGCCGGGCTGTTCCTGGGCTGGCAGAATACGCTGCTGGCGATGTTTTTCGGCATTGTTTTTGGCGGTATGTACGGCATATACCTGCTGGCCGCCAAAAAGGCAGGGAAGAAGGACCACTTCGCCTTCGGCCCGTTTCTGTGTGCGGGCATCGTGATCGCGATGCTGTTTGGCGGACCCGTTTTGGAATGGTACTGCGCGTTTTTGTGACTGTGCCCTCCTGCCAATGCAAAATCGGCATCCGTCGCGGGGTTCTCTCCCTCCGGCGCTTCGCGCCACCGCTCCCCTTCTGGCGCCACGCGCCACCTCCCCCGTCCCGGGGGAGTCTGTCTCGCAGAGGGAGGCAAGGCGCCTTGGCCCCCTCTGCGAGGGGGCTCCGCCCGCAGGCGGTGGGGGAGTGAACCTTACCGCTGCCTGTCGTTTACGATTTAATATTTTTCGGAGGAATCTCCCTCATGCCACGTTTTCGTTATACTGCCACCAATGAGAAGGGCAAAACCGTCCGCGGACTGCTTGAGGCCCCCAGCGAGGAGGCGCTCTACGCCAAGCTGCGCAATGACGGCCTGTACATGACCGACGCGCAGGAGGCCCAGAAGGCCCTCGCGACGTTCCGCCCGCTGAAAACCGCCGTGCTGGCGGATTTCTGCCGCAACCTGGGCACCCTTCTGACTGCCGGTGTGCCGATGGTGCGTGCGTTCCGCATCATGGCGGACGAGCGCACCATCGACGCCCGCCAGAAGGCCCTGTACGAGGCCATCCTGAGCGAGCTGCGCAAGGGCGTGCCGCTGTCCGATGCGATGGAGTCCTGCGCACCCGCGTTCCCCACCCCGCTGCTGGCCATGATCCGCAGCGCCGAGGGCACCGGCAGCATCGACCACGCCTGCGCCCGCATGGCGACCTACTATGAGCGCGAGCACAAGATGAACCAGCAGGTCGGCAACAGCATGATGTACCCCATTATCCTGTCCGTGCTGATCGTCGGCGTTATTGCGATTTTGATGACCTTTGTTCTGCCGCAGTTCAAACCGATGTTTGACCAGATGGAGACCCTGCCGTTCCTGACCCAGCTGCTGTTTGACGTCAGCGACTTTGTCGGTGCCAACTGGCCGGTGCTGCTCGTCGTGGCGGCGCTCATCGTCTTTGGCGGCAAGCTCCTGCTGGCACAGCCGAAGGTCCGCCGCCAGTGGGACCGCTTCATCCTGCACGCGCCGGTGGTCGGCGTGCTGAACCGCAAGATCTGCACGGCGCGCTTTGCCAGCACGCTGTCCAACCTGTACGGCAGCGGCGTGCCCATCATCACGACCCTGGCCGCGGCACGCGACGCCATCGGCAACCGCTGGATCGAGAGCCAGTTCGGTGACGCGCTGGACAGCATCCGCGCAGGCCACAGCCTGTCGGAGGCGATTGCGGGCATCGACGGTTTTGAAGTGAAGCTCTCCTCCTCCGTCGCTGTCGGCGAGGAGACCGGCAAGCTGGACAGCCTGCTGGCGACCATCAGCGAGACGCTCGACTATGAGGCCGAGATGGCGACCAAGCGCCTTGTCACGCTGCTGGAGCCCGTTATGATCGTTGTTATGGGTCTTGTGGTCGGCGGCGTCGTGGCCGCGGTCATCGTGCCCATCTACCAGTCCTACGGCACCATCGGCGCGTCGAGCGGCGCGATTTAAATTCTATTCCGGGAGGCCCACCATGGCACTTCTTACCTCTTTATATCTGTGCAGCCGCACGGTGTATGCCGCCGTCGGCACGCCCACGGGCAGCGGGGCGCGCGTTGTCGCCGCCGCCCAGACCGAGCTGCCCGAGGGCTGCCTGATCAACGGCGTCATCACAAACGAGGCGGACCTGACCGCCGCGCTCAAAGAGTTTTTCACCGCCAACAAGCTGCCGATGAACCACGTGGCGCTGATTGCAGGCGGCAGCCAGTTCATGCACCGCATCCTGACGCTGCCCGCCATGAGCGAGAAAAAGCGGATGGCCGTGCTCTCCCATGAGCTTGCCAGCGGCGGCGCCGAGGTCAAGGCTCCGCTGGACGACTACATGCTGCTCTCCCGCGATGCCAGGACCCGCGTGGATACCGTGCTGGCCACCCGCGTGGAGCAGAGCGTCATTGCCGGGTACAACGCGCTGGCCAAGGCCGTCGGCTTCAAGCTGTACAGCATCGACTTAGGGCTGGCCGCGCCGATCAAGGCCGTGCGCACGATCCCCGATTTGCAGCAGAAAACCTTCGTGCTGCTGCAATTTGACGATGACACGATCTCTGCCTGCCTGTTTGTGCAGGGGCAGTACACCTACTCGACCCGCAGCCGCCTGTTCAACCCGCGCGGCTCGGCGGAGTCCGGCACCGAGATCGCGCAGAAGCTCTCGGGCCTGATCCAGTTCCACACGACCAGCAAGAGCGAGCACCGCATTGAGACGGTCTGCTTTGCCGGCTCCACGGCGGACGACCTTGCAGTCTGCCGCCCGGGCTGTGAGGCGCTGGGCCTGCAGGTGGACCGCTTCCCGGATTCACCCACCGTCAGGCTGCCGTCCGGCACCGCGCTGGCCGATGTGCTTTACGCGGCGGGCAACCTGATCGCACGCTGATTTTTACCTGCAAATACTTGCCCCGGGGGCTTATCATTATGGCTATGAAACAGAACAACTTTTATCTGCGCTGGCAGAAGGCCGCCGGTGCGGCCAAGTCGGAGTCCCGCAGCCAGGGCCTGCGAGCACTGGTGCCCGGCCTTGCTGTCGTGGCTGTCTCCATGCTGGGCTGGGGTGTGCTGACGCTGCACACCTCAATGCTGAAAAGCCAGCGGGAGGACATCCTGAACTGGTGCAGCGACAATACCGAGCCATACCGCGCCGCAACGCAGGATTCCGAGTCTGCGGCGCAGTTCCGCTCGCTGACCGACTATTCCGACGGGATGACCGCGCTGCTGAACAGCTACCCCGACGTGACCAGCAGTCTGCTGCACCGGGTCGAGGCTGCCGGCGGGTCCGGCATCACGATCCAGTTCACCGACTACAACGCATCGACGGGCGAGCTGCTCTTTAACGCGAACTCCTCCCAGGTCATCGACATTCCGGCCTACATCCGTTCCCTGCAGAACTGCGGGGTGTTTTCCACCGTCAGCTACACCGGCTACAAGGCCGATGACGACGGCTATTCCATTGATCTGCGCTGTGTGCTGGCAGCGCCGCAGCAGTAAAGGAGGGCGCTATGGAAATTGCACCAATGACAAAGCGCGATAAAATTCTGCTGTACGTCGTTCTGATGCTGGCGTTCGTTGTGCTTTTTGTCCGGTTCCTGCTGATTCCGGGCATTGAGAACCACCAGCAGGCCGACGCCGATCTGCGCGAGGCGCAGGACGCCCAGACCTCCATGCAGGATGCGATCATGCTGGCCGGCACCTACGCCGCCGAGAAAAACAACAACTGGGGCGAACTGCAGACCGCCAACGCCAGCTACTACAGCCTGCTGAGCAGTGACGAGCTGGACACGCTGGTGACAAGCCTGGAGCTGAACCACAATTTACAGCCCGACTCGCTGACCATCGGCGAGCCCGTAACCCAGAGCCTTACCTATTATACCGCCAGTGAGAACGCCGGACAGAGCGCTGCCCCCAGCGCAGCCGCGTCCGCCTTTGCCGGTGACGACGACAGCATCACCGCTGACACCGCCGACACAACGGCCCAGGGCAACGCCATTTTGCAGCAGATCTTAGCCTCCGACCTCATCCCGGACTATGACCAGCCGGGCTATTACCGCAGCGTGGCGGTCAGCTTCTGCTGCACGGGCGAGGACAGTGATTTTCTTTCGATGCTGGACGACATGGCCGCGAACTACCCGTCCGTACAGCTTGTATCCTTCTCCATCGATACCCGCAGCTTCGCCGACACCGACGGCAGCGCCGTGACGGCCACGGCGTTCAATGTATCCCTGAACGTGATCCTCTGTGACAAAGGAGGCGTACAGCCGTGAAAAACATCCGCCTCGGCGACGTTCTGATCGAGTTCGGCTATATCACGCCCGACCAGCTGAACACCGCCCTTGCCTACCAGAAAGAGCACCGCGACCTGCGCGTCGGCCAGGCTTTGCAGGAGCTTGGCTACGTCAATGAGCGTCAGGTCCTGGAGGCACTGGCCCAGCGCCTCCAGCTTACAATGATCGACATCGAGCACACCAACGTCGATGTGACCGCCGTTGAGAAGGTCCCGCAGGAGCTTGCGCAGAAGTACGATATGCTGCCGATTGCGCAGAGTCCGCGCGCGCTGACGATTGCCGCCAACGACCCGCTGAACTACTACGCCCTTGAGGACATCCGCCAGCTGACCGGCCTCGAACCGGAGATCGTGCTGGCCGAGCTGGAGCCGCTGCGCCGCGCCATCCGCTACTATTACGCCGAGGTCAGCGCCCGCAAGGCGGCCCGCACCGCCAACGACAGCGACATGGCCGCCGCCCAGACCGAGGATCTGGCCATCGACATGACTGCCGAGGGCGGCGACCTCGACGCGCCCATCATCCGTCTGCTGAACAGCCTCGTGCAGCGTGCCGTCACGACGACGGCGTCGGATATTCACATCGAACCGTTCGAGGGCGAGACGAAGGTCCGTATGCGCATCGACGGCGTCATTATTGACTATGTGACGCTGCAGCGTGCTTTGCACCAGCCGCTGATCGCGCGTATCAAAATCATGTCGAACCTTGACATTGCCGAGCACCGCATCCCGCAGGACGGCCACTTCCGCGCGCGCCTCGAGACCGGCCCCGACGTCAACGTCCGTGTTTCGATCCTGCCGACGGTCTTTGGCGAGAAGGCCGTTCTGCGTATTCTGTCCAGCAACACTTACATCAAAAATGCCAGCCATTTCGGCATGAACGACGAGACCTACAAGCGCTTTCTGCCGCTGCTGAATCGTCCGAACGGCATCGTCTACCTGACCGGACCGACAGGCTCCGGCAAAACGACGACGCTGTACATGGTTCTGCAGACGATTGCCGAGCGGCAGGTCAACGTCTCGACGATCGAGGACCCCGTGGAGCGCAACCTGGCCCGCATCAACCAGACGCAGGTCAACAACATTGCCGGCCTGACGTTTGAGAGCGGTCTGCGCGCCCTGCTGCGCCAGGACCCCGACGTCATCATGGTCGGTGAGACGCGCGACGCCGAGACAGCGTCCATCTCGGTGCGTGCGGCCATCACGGGCCACATGGTTTTCTCAACGCTGCACACAAACGACGCACTGTCGTCCATTGTTCGTTTGGAGGATATGGGTGTCGAGCGGTACATGATCGCAAACTCCGTTGCGGGCCTTGTGGCTCAGCGTTTGATGCGCCGCGTCTGCCCGCACTGCGCCAAGCAGATGCCGGTCACGGCGGAGGAGCGCACCTATTTAGGGCCCGACATCCCGTTTGTGCGCCGCGGCACGGGCTGTACCCAGTGCAACGGCACGGGCTACCGCGGGCGTATCGCCATCCACGAGCTGGTCATCATCAACCGTGAGCTGCGCGAACTGATTTCTGCCGGGGCAACGCAGGCGCAGCTGACTGAGGCCGCCCGCCGCAGCCAGGGCATGACGAGCCTGCGCGAGGCCGCCCTGCAGCTCGTCCGCGAGGGCGAAACCACCCCCGAGGAGCTGCTGAAGATCACGTTCTATGAGGAGTGACGGGAGGAGTAACTGCCATGCAGATCCATGAGCTCACCGCGCTGGCGCGGAACAGCAAGGCCAGCGATATTCATATCTCCGAGGGGCTGCCGCTGATGTTCCGCATCGACGGGCATCTGGCGGAGGCACCGGTCCAGCTTTCGGCGGCAGAGACGCGCTCGCTGATTTTGAGCCTGATGGACGAGGCCCACCGCGAGGCCATCACATCGGAGCGCATCGACGCGGATTTTGCGCTTGTCGCGCCCGACGGCACCCGCAGCCGTGTGAACGTCTTTTACCAGCAGGGCAGGGCCGCAGCCACACTGCGCCTGCTGAACGACTCCATCCCGACCTTGGAGGAGCTGGCCATGCCGCCCGTTCTGACAAAGCTGGCCGACGAGCCGCGCGGCCTGATCCTGGTCACCGGCCCCACGGGCAGCGGCAAATCCACCACGCTGGCCGCCATGATCGACCACATCAATAAGACGCGCAGCGACCACATCATCACGATTGAGGACCCCATCGAGTACGTCTATCAGGGCCGCTGCTCGCTAATCCACCAGCGCGAGGTCGGCGCCGATGTGCGCAGCTTTGCTTCGGCGCTGCGCAGCGCCCTGCGTGAGGACCCCGACGTCATCCTCGTCGGCGAGATGCGCGACTATGAGACGATTTCCGCTGCCGTCACGGCTGCCGAGACCGGACACCTTGTCATGAGCACGCTGCACACCATCGGCGCGGCGCAGACGATTGACCGCATCATCGACGTCTGCCCTGCCGGTGCGCAGAACCAGATCCGCGGCCAGCTGGCCGCCGTGCTGCGCGGCGTCATCACCCAGCAGCTGCTGCCGCTGGCCGTCGGCAAGGGCCGCTGTGCCGCCACGGAGATTCTGGTGGGCACCGACGCCGTCGCAAACCTGATCCGCGAGGGCAAGTGCTACCAGATCCCGAGCATCCTGCAATCCGGCGTGGCCCTTGGTATGCACAGCCTGAACGCCGACCTGGCCCGCCTTGTCAGCACAGGCCGCATCACCCGCGAGGCCGCCGAGCGCTGCGCCACGAACAAGAGCGACCTGAAAAATTACCTGTAAGCAAAATAAAAAAGGGGTATCTGCCGTTCATGCGACAGATACCCTTCTTTTTTACCGACTCGCAGGTTCACGTTGTCAGCCTTCCCCCCTTGGGGGAAGGTGCCCGAGGCCCCGCCCGAGGGCAGATGAGGGGCAGCCCTGCGGTGGTTCCCCGTTCGCGCTCTGCTTTTCGCAAGCTCATCCCTCATCCGGCCCTGCGGGGCCACCTTCCCCCACTTGGGGGAAGGCAAAGCTGCCGCTCATTCACGGGCAAAGCCCCTCCCGCTCGCGCTGCCGCCCGTTTTACGGTTTGCTTTGTAGGGAGGGGTCTTGACCCCTCCGCGGCGGCCAGAGGGCTGGCCGCCCTACGATCCCACTTGAAAGCTGTACGTAGGGCGGGGTGACCTCACCCCGCTGCACCCCTCACTTTTCTGCCCCTTCCTTCCCCTGCGCCAAAATCCTTACCAGCCACCCGGGCACGGGTGCACCCATGGCGGCGGCGTTCTCGGCAATGGAACCGAGCTCGGTAAAAATGTACCACACCAGCACCACCGGCAGCACCACGCCGTTCACCTCAAGGCCCAGCCCGGGCAGGTTGGCAACGGCCACCGCCAGCACAGCGTCGGTCAGGGCGCACACCAGCACAACGACCACCATCCCGGCCTTGTGCCAGATGCCGGCCCGGGCGGCGGCGCTCGACCACGCGCCCCTGCTGGCCGCGGCGGCGCTGCCGCTGACCCAGTCCAGCGCCATGCAGGCGGCCCACGCCACAACAAGCCAGCCCAGCCAGCCGAACGCTGCCGTGAACGCCCCGCACACCGCCGCCACAACGGCCTTGCCGCTGACAAACAGATTTCGTTTCTCCATTAAGCATCCCTCCATTCGCTTCTGTACAGTCCGGCATCCACCAGCCCGCGGGCCCGGCAGACTTCCAAAACCGCGTCCGCATCACCCTGGGTGACCGGCCCCACCGTGATGACCTGCATCCGTCCCGCCGCGCCGTATACGCCGACAGCATTCTCGCACCCCGCATACACCGTCGGGTCCAGCCCGACGCCGCCCGCTGCGGCGCGCACCTCCAGGTGGCAGTGCCTGTACGGCGGGTCTGCCAGCGCCGCATTGCCGGTATTGCCCATGACAGCCAGCGCGTCCCCGCTCGCCACGCGCTGCCCGGCCTTGACCAGAAGCGACGCACAGTGGGCAAAATACAAAAAGTTCACGGCGTCGGGCGTCTGCCCGCGGTCCAGCTGAACACAGACATAATAGCCCCACTCCCAGGTCTTGTCGCGCCTGTCCGTGACGATACGCGCCCGGGTCACGCGGCCCGTGATGCGCTTGCCTTTATAGTAGGGCATTCGGATCGTCGCGTCGTCCAGCCCGGCCAGGTCAAGCCCGCCGTGCCAGACCTTGCCCCCGCCGCGGGTCCAGCCCCAGCGGGCGTAGGGGCAGCGCACCTCGGTGCGGCCCGCAAAAATTCCTGTCTGCTGCATCCTCAGCCTCCTCTGCGCAGGGTGTAGATGACCTTCATCGTCTTGTCGGCGGTCTTTTCCACCGACTTCGGCAGGTCGTTGATCGTCGCCAGATAGTTTGCCCGCAGCACACGCTCGGTACGGATGCGGCTGTCGCCGTAGTAGCGGCGCAGCGGCGTCAGCGGCTCGCCCAGCACCGGCGCTGTTGTGGAAAAGCCCGACGTCGTGTTGTCGTAGCCCGCCGCCTCGCAGGAGAACAGCTCGTTCTTCCCGGTGTTCAGCACCACGGCGCGGGTGCGGTAGTAGCAATACAGCCGCCCGTCGTGGGCGTCGGACAGGTACGCCATGTCGTCGCCGTGCATCGTCACGGCCTGCACATCGGTGGGGTCAGCCAGCGGAAAGCGATAGATCTGCTCAGCCTGGTCCTGGACCATGTAAAGGCTGCCGCCGTAGACCGTGCCGTTCAGCGGCGTACCGCGGTTCTCACTGATGAAGGACTGCAAATCAACGCCGGTGTTGTTCGGCACGGTGTAGTCCTTTGCCGCCAGCGTTTTTCTGTCGTACTCACGTATTTTTACAACGCCCGTTGCGTCAATGTAGTCAACCTCCGGCGCGGACACCAGATAGATTTTATCCGCCTCCGCGTCAAAGCAGATGCGGCAGTAGTCCTCCCCGGCGGAGGAATCCACCTGCAAAAAGCCCGCCACATCCAACGTGTCGGTGCTCCGCAGGCTGTCCCACAGGCCGGTGGGGTCGCCGCGGAACAGGTCCAGCGTTTTCAGCCCCAGCGCGTGATGCCGCAGCTCCAGCACGCCCTCGTCGGCGTTCAGATACCCGGCCACGGCCTCGTCCGCCTCGGGGTCGGCGTAGAGCAGCACGCCCTTCTCGTCGGTGGGGTAGGTCGTTTTGGCCAAAAGGCCCGTCAGCAGCTGGTCACCGCCCAGCGCCCCGCCAAAGCCGAGCCGGTCCGCGTTGCAGGCAGCTGCGTCCGGCGCGTCGATCATCTCGGAGTAGTACGCACCCATCGGGTGGGTCAGGCAGACCGAGCCGATGACGCCGTTGGCCTGGCTCGTCGCAAACTCATAGACGTAGGTCACGACGCCGCTCCACGGGTCGATCTTCGTCTCGGTCAGGTTGGCGCTGCCGCGCACCGTGTTTTTGGTCGCGTTGACCTGCCCGGCCATCGCCGTGCCCACAACGCCCGCGCCCGCCGGGGCAAACACTGTGGCCGGGTCGCTGCCCAGCGGCGTGTCGTACAGCAGCAGGCCGCCGTAAAACATCGTCACCAGATCCTTCGGGGCATTCGTGTACCCCTGGTCGCCGCGCCACAGCAGCATGGCCTTGTTCAGGCTGCCGCCGTAGCCGTTAAAAATATCCGACACTGCGTTGGTGATAAGATTATCGCTCTCCACCACCTCCACCGCGCCGGTGTGCACATCGGTCAGTTCAATGCGCGTATGACCGTGCAGGGTCATTGCATCCGCTCCCTTCGTTTTATACATTGATGCTGCGTGCTTTTATTGCAATCGGCAGCAGTGTTTCCTCACATTCCAGCGTGCCGTCCCACGGTGTCTCGCTTGCCATGCCCTGCCCGGTCACGGTGGCCTTGATGCCATAGGGCGCGATCTTCACCGTGCCGCCCGCGCAGACCAGCCGCACCGACAGCCGCGTGACCGTCCCGGCCTCCACTGACGCAAACGGGTAGAACAGTGCCAGCGTGTGTGCGCCCGTCTCCAGTCGCTGCTGCGGCGCAAAGTTTTCCACCGGCACGTCGTTTATATAGTACCGCACGGTCAGCGTCAGTACCTTGCCGGTGTCGGGCGCTGCGTCCAGCAGCAGCTGTGCCAGGAACATAGCGCTCGTCTCCTCCACCGCCGTGAAGGCAATTGCCACGGCGGGCGTCTCCACGGTCTGCACCGCCAGCTCCGCCGGGTTCGTGAAGCTGTAATACACGATCCGCTTGCTCTCGGCGCTGTTCTGTAAGCGGCGCAGCGCTTTTTCCGTCGCGCCATCCGTTGTGCCGCCTAAGTAAGGGTTGCGGCCCACGCCCTTTAAGGTCTGCCGCCCGCGGTAGCGCCAGACGAAATGCGTCACGAGCATCTCGGGCGCAGTGCCGTCCTCCATCGGCAGCGCCACGCGGTCCCCCGGCTCAAACGCCGGGTCGCCGGGCATCGTCACGGTGGCCGGGACGTAGTCCAGCCTTTGCAGCGCCGCAAACAGGTTGTCGGTGATCTGCTGCCGTGTGGCGGGCAGACCCTTTTCGGCCAGCGTCATGTTGGAAATGCGCATCGTCAGGCCGGTATCCTGGCTGCGGCCCGCGGCAAAGCTGCCGTCGTCGGTCTCGATGCTCAGCGCCGCGTAGTGGCAGGCAAAGTCCGAGACCGCCGCCTCGCTGCGCGCCGCCGCGGTCAGCGCGGCACAGGGCTTTTCGGCAAAGGTGCGCAGCACCAGCCGCCCCGCGCGGTCCGCCGTCGCAAAGCCGCCCACCAGCTGTGCCACAGCGGCGGCGCACTCCCGCCAGGTAGACAGACCGTCCGCGCCGCTCAGCTGGCAGACGAGGGCAGCGTTCGGGTTCAGTGCGCCGATCTCGGCCTCGGTCTGGCCCAGCGTCAGCCCGCAGGCCGCCGCGATCTGCCCCAGCAACGCATAGGCCGTGCCCTGCATCGTAGTACCATCGTATTTTTGCTGCAAGGCCAGAATGTTGTCATAGGCCTTGATGCTCACATACAGCGCGCGCCGCTCGGCCTCGGCCACCGTGTAAACGCCAAGCGGCACGGTCTCCCACCGCCCGCCGGGCAGCTGCAGGCCGTAGTGCAGCACGAGCTTTGCGCCGTAAAACGCATGGCGGCTCAGGTCGGTGCGCAGGTTGAGCGCCGCCTGGCCGAGGTAGGCGCAGCCAAAGGCCAGCTCTTCCCCCGTGACGCACTGGTTGTCCAGCGTCAGCGACCCGCTCATGAGGTCTGCCGCGTCCAGATCCAGCACCGTGCCGTTTGTCAGCGTCAGCGTGCCCGTCACCCGGTCGGTCCGCGTCCGTGCGCGGATCGCGGTTTTGTAGGCATCCGATACGGAATAAATTGTCACTCACCTCGTTTCCACATCCAAGTAGGGGCGGGGCATGCCCCGCCCGCAGCCATCCCATAGACGGCCTGCTGCGGTAAGGCCGCGGGCCGGACATGTCCGGCCCCTACCACCTGCAAAATTCTGCATTAAAACTCGATCAGATTCACCGCCACCTCCCACACGGCCTGCCCGTCGCGGGCGGCCTTCAGGTCGGCGGTGCGGTCCCCGGCGTACATCTTCGCCGTGCGCACGCCGCCAAAAAAATACTGCACGGTCATGCTGTCCGGGGCTGTGGCGTTCAGCACCTTGGCGCAGTCCGCCGTCGAGAGCGCCGCCCAGCCGGCGCTGATCTTTGCCACGCCGCCGCGCACCCGCTCCCGCACAAGAACGCCGTCCTCGGTTCGGCCCGTGCCGCTGCTGTCCAGATCGGAGAGCTGCACCTTGTACGCACTCGGCGCGGGCAGCGCCGTGCCGTCAATGTTCAGAATTTCCACGCTTCACCTCCCGCCGCTGCGCAGGGCGCGGCGATTCTGGCTGTTGGCGATGACGCTGTCCAGCAGCTCCTCGCCGATGTAAATGTTGATGGGCTGGCCGTCCGCGCTGCCCTGCCAGCCGGCCAGCGTCTCCGCCATGGCCTGCTTGATGGTCGCCAGCGGCGCTTCCACGTTCGTGCCGGTCGTCTGGTCACCGAGCATCGCCAAAAACTGGCGGTTCGGCGGGATGACCGCCCCCTGCGCCAGCGCCGGGACCGGCACCGACGCCGCGTAGCCCAGCCCGGGCAGCGCACTTTGGCTGCTGACCAGCTTGCCCGCGCCGCCCAGCACACTGCCCGCCATGCTTTTGGCATGTCCGATGGCCGACAGCAGTCCGTTGATGGCCGCCGCAATGGCCGCGACCATGCTGCGCACAACGCCCAGCACCGTGGAGACCGCCGTCTGCACAATGGAGACGATGCGTCCCCACACGGTAGAGACCGTCGCGGCCATCGCAGCCCAGGCAGCGTCCCACTCGCCCCGCAGCACGGCGGTCAAAAAGTCGGCCATACCGCGCAGCACCGCCAGCGCAATCGTGATGCCGTCCGCAATGATGCCCGCCGCACCGGTCACCGCCGTGCCCAGCGCCGCAAACACCTGCACGGCCACGGGGGCCAGCGCCGTGATGAGCCACTGCACAAACGGGGCCAGCACGGTGTTCCACAGCGTCAGCAGCAGCGTTGTCACCGCGCCGAGGCACGCCGTCAGCTCGTTCCAGAGCGGCTGCAGGTGCGCGGTCCAGAGCGCACCCAGCAGGTCAAACAGCTGCACCAGCACAGGCTGCAGCACCTCGCTCCACAGCGCCGAAACGATGCCGACGACGTTCTGCCACCCCTGCGCAAGGCCGTCCAGAATCGGCTGGCCGTAGGCGGCCCACGCCTGCTCCATGCCCGACCAAAGCCCCTGCCAGACCGTGTCCAGCAGCGCCAGCGCGGGTTGGACCACCGTAGCGAGCGCCGCGCAGAGCTGCTCCCATACGCCGACTGCCGCCGCGGAAAGTCCCTGCCAAACCGTCTGCCACGCCGCGGCGAACGGCGCAAAAAATTCCTGCAGGTACGCCCAAAAATCCGCCCACGCGCTGCGCAGGCTCTCCAGCACGCTCTGCCAGACTGCCGTCAGGCCGCTCAGGTCGCTGCCCGCTGTACCGCTGCGGCGTGCCGCGGTGCCGGTGGTGGATCTTGCGGCCTTCTCGGCCTTCTCGGCCTTCGCCGCGGCCTCGGCGGCCTTTTGCTGCTTTTCCAGCGCCGCCGTTTTGTCCTCCGCCGGGGCGGACAGACGGTTGATCTCGTCAAATTTTGCCAGACTGCGGGCCGATTTCACGCTCTGTGCCGCCGCAGCCCGCAGCGACACGCGCAGCTCGTCCACAACGCTGCGCGCCTGCTGCCCGGCGTCACCCACGCTCCCCAGCGCCGCAGAAATTTTATCCAGCGCCGTGCGCAGGGACGCCGAGGGCTGCTTCAGCGTTGACAGCTCGTCAAAAGTCAATTCTGTCGTGTATCCTCACTTCCTCTCCTGAATACCCATTGCCCTGTAGGGGCCGGGCATGCCCGGCCCGCATGCTTCCCACAAGCGGCTGCTTACCGTACAGCGCACATTCCCTGCACGTCAGCCTCATCCTCCCAGCAGCGCCAGCAGCCGCTTTTTCTCCGCCTGTTCCTCGGCGCTCTCCACGCCCCGCAGCTCCACCACGGCGCGGTGGGTGCGGTAATAGTCCAGCTCCCAGTTTTCCAGCCGCTTGCCGCGGCGCAGCTTATCGCGGATGGCCACCACCGTCGCAAAGCTCCCCTCGCCGATGGCATCGAACCACGCCAGAAAGCTCCACCAGTGCAGGTAGGGCAGCGTGCGCACATCCTGCCCCGCGGCCTTGCTGATGCCCGCGGCGATCAGCGGTGCGTCCTGCTGCCAGTCCATCAGCACAGGGCCGGGGCGGGGCTGCTCGCGGCGGCCCGCCGCCAAAAACTCCGTCAAAAACTGCGTGGCATCGGGCCAAAGCGGCTGCGGCAGCGCGGCAAATTCCGGGTAGAACAGCCGCATGGCCACGTACCAGCGCTCGCTCTGGTCCAGCGCCGGGTCTGCCTGGCCGTTCAGCCAGCGCAGCAGCTCCAGCACGTCGCGGTAATCGCTGCGGATGGCATACCGCACGCCGCCCAGCTCCGCCTGCATCGGCAGTCCCCACGCCCCGGTCATACCGCGCCCCGCTCGGCGCGGGCGGCATCGGCCCGGGCTGCGGCGGCATCGGCGGCAGCGGTCAGGCGGCGCTCGGCGCCCTCGCGCAGGATCGGCGTCAGCGCCTCCAAAAGGTTCTGCACCACACGCTTGCCGTTGGCCCCGACGCCCGCCAGGTTTACCCCGCCCAGGATCGCGTCAAAGTCGTTCTCCGCGCCAAAGATGCCGGTCAGCAGCTTCTTGATCTTGCCGTCGTACTCGTTCAGCAGGGCCAGCCCCGCCGCGGCGCGCTGCTGCTCGTCGCCGTCCAGCGCCGCCAGCGCCTTTGTCAGCGCGGCGTCGTAGCTGTCAAGCTCTGCCCCCGCCGCAAAAAAGCGGTGGTAAAGGTTCGGGTCTGCCGGGTTAAAGCGCAGCACTCCGCGCCCGTTGACGCGGAATTCCTCCACGCCGGTATCAATGTTCAGCTCCATCGTACTCTCCTTTCTTCAAAGCCTTCCCCGAGGGGCTGCGCTCGCAAGCGCGTGTCGGAGCGCAACCGCCGAAGGCGGCTTTTAGCGCGTAGACTGAAGGTGGCGCCGCAGCGCCGGATGAGGGGCAGCCTTCCGGCAGCCGCTCTTTTGCCTGTCACGCCTGCGTAAACTTCTTGGCTGCCGGGTCAAACGTGCCCTTCGTCTTGACGCCGGTGTAATGCACGTTGAACGGGATCTGGTAGCCGGTGGTGTCGCCGCCGTAGCTGACGACCTCGATGTAGCATTCCTCGCGCACTGCGGGGTACGCCCCCGCCGTATCCTTGTCCCAGAGCTTGACCTCGACGATGTCGGTTTTCAGGTCATCCAGCACCAGATCGCCGTCGATGATGGCCTGCAGACGCTCAAACAGCGGGTCGCCCGGCTCGGCGTAGTAGGGGCTGACCTCGCCCTGTTTCTGGTAGCCGTTGATCGTAACCGTCGTCTCACCGACGATATTCGACTTTTTCTCCACGTTCGCGGTCAGCTCGGGGGAGTATTCCTCCAGATCGCTGCCCAGGCGGGTGTAGCTGGCGTCGCCGCTGCCAAAGGCGGCGTTCAGGTAGTGAGCCATGTACTTGCGTTCAATTTTCATGTGGTTTCCTCCGTATAAACTTGTGTGTATTCCGCTTGTAAACGCACGGTGTAGACCGCCGTGCCGCCCGCGTCGGCGCGCTCCATCCGGCCCTGCTCGGCGCGCAGGACCTCGCGCCCCGCGTTGCCCAGCACCGGCCCGCGGCCTGCGGCGCTCTCCGCTGCCGCCCAGGTCTGCAGATCCAGCAGCCGCGCGGCGTTGTCGGTATCGGTGCGCGGCAGGCAGAGCCGCAGCGTGAACTCCGCCCGGCAGCGCTGTGTCACGCGGCCCAGCAGGTTTTCCCGCCGGTCCAGCACCGTGATGCCCCGGCACCACAGCCCCGCCGTGTACGGCGCGGGGCCAACGTCCCCCACCGTCAAAGAAAGCCCCTGCAGGGCAGGGGCCCGGGCCAGAAAGGCCGTCATTTTTGTAAGCATGGTTTGCCTCCTTCTCTAAAGCCTTCCCCGAGGGGCTGCGCTCGCAAGCTCGCCCCTCATCAGCCGCCTGCGGGCGGCAGCTTCTCCCCCGGGGGAGAAGCCAAAAGAATCCTCACCTCGTCAGGCTCCTCACGCCCGTTCCGCTTCCGTTCCACCAGGCACCGGCCTCGACATGGTGCGGTTTACCGCGCAGCCGCATCGGCAGCACGTACTGCACCAGCGCCGCACCCTCCACCGCCGCAGGCACAAAGCCCGGCCAGTCGGCCCAGGTCAGCGCCGGGCCCTCGCCGGGGAACAGCCTGTCCCCCGGTGCCAGCGTATAGTCCGCGCCGTACCGGGCCGTCGTCTCCGGGATGACCACCAGCAGCGCCGTGCCCCGGCGTGTGCCGCCTGCGTCGGGCAGCTCCCGGCGGCCCTGCTGCCAGCAGACGCCCCGCAGTACGGTGCGCACCACGGTCTGCGCCGCCGCGTCGGCGTGGTAGAGCGTCACGGTATCGCGGTACAGCTTATTCATGGGGCAGCCACCGCCCGATCCGCAGATAGTAGCCCGCCTCGTGGCGGAAATGCGCCGCCCGGTCTGCCAGCGTGCGGGAGCACAGCTCGGGCGGCGCGGTGTAGGTCTCGCTCACGCTGCCGACGCTCACCTTCGCAATGCCCCGGGCTTCGTCCTCCTGCGCGAACTCGTACATTGCGTCGGCCACAGCGCAGAGCGCCATGCTCTCGGCCAGCTCCGGGTCCAGCCCCTGGCGCGGTGCCACGGCGTACATCTCCCGCATACGGCGCAGCTCGTCCCCGGCGCGTCTGATGAAGCGGGGGAACTCCTTCTCCGGGATGTCCTCACCCAGGTAATCCTCTACGTAAAAGGTATAATCCGGCACGCGCACGCCCCCTTACGCCTTGAACTTTGCCAGCACGACCTTAGCCTCATTGGACAGCACAGCGACGTAAAATTCGTCCGCCGTGATTTCGGTGGTGCGGGTCTTGGGCTTGCGCTCGGTCTCAATGTTGACCTCGCGCTTGCGGTAGATGGTCAGCGCCGGGATCTCGTCGTCGACCTCGGGGTCGGCCTCCAGCTTGACGATGGGGCAGGCGTAGACGCCTTCGGCCAGCGGGACCTTCTTGCTGGGCACAAGGCGGCAGCCCGCGATCATGCCGATCTCGCCGGTCAGGCTGACGCCGGGCGTGTACTTGTCGGCGCTCAGGAAGTCGGGGTTCTTGCGCAGCTGGGTGACCTGCTTCGGGTGGATGAACAGCACCTTGTCGGAGCAGCCCATCTCCTCCTCAAACAGGTCAACAGCATCGACGATGGCGTTGTAGCTGATCTGGGCCTGGCTGCCGTCGTAGATCAGGCTTGCGGTCTGCAAAGCGTCCATGCAGTCATTGTCGACCTTGGCGGCAATGGCCTGCGCCAGCTGGGTATTGGCCTCGCCCACCGGGTTTCCGTAGCCGGACAGCACGGCCTCGTCGGTCAGGCCGATGCCCTTCATGGCTTTTTTGATGGTGGCCTTGCGGGTGGAGGTCGTCATCTTCTCAATGGCGACCTCGCCGCCCTCGGCCACGTCGGAGGCGTCGCCGATGTAGGTGTAGGCAGGCACGGTGATGGTATCGCCGGGCACGCCCTGCAGCGTATCGTCAATTTTGGCAAACGGTGCCACGCGCAGCTTCTTCGGGATGCGCGCGGACACCATATCCCCCATAACCTCAGGGTCGATCAGTTCGGACAGCTTCGTGATGAAATCAGACATATAGTTTCTCCTTTTTATGTGTTTTTACTTTTGTACGGTAGGGGCCGCATGCCCGGCCCGCCGGTTTCCGTTGGTTGCCCCTTTCACGGTTTGCTTTGCAGGGAGGGGTCTTGACCCCGCCGCGGCGGCCAGAGGGCTGGCCGCCCTACAAACTCCCGTGTACGTAATTTGCAGGGGAGGGCTTTCCCCCTCCCGCGGGGCGTCGAGGACGCCGCCCCCTACAAGCCTCCCTTGTCAAAGGGAGGTGCCGAGCGTAAG
>OKUC01000153.1_pt1 | contig 41923 bp, 29 predicted proteins | sample 1606761 | NCBI WGS metagenome assembly OKUC01 (sample SAMEA3882542, study PRJEB24775) | human gut metagenome | biome: human-associated habitat; feature: intestine environment; material: feces | place: Netherlands | collected 2009/2010 | reverse complement strand
GGCAGTGACCTGCCGGTTACGATTTTAAATGGCCGCCCTGGCTATATCAATTTCCTGGATGCCCTCAATAGCTGGCAGCTCGTCAAGGAGCTCAAAGAGGCTCTCGGTCTCCCGGCGGTCACTTCTTTTAAGCATGTCAGCCCCACCTCGGCGGCGGTCGGCATTCCGCTCTCCGACAAGCTCAAAAAAGCCTGCTTCGTCGATGACATAGAGGGCCTTGACGACTCCCCGCTCGCCTGCGCCTATGCGCGCGCACGCGGCACGGACAGAATGTGTTCGTTCGGCGATTGGGTCGCCCTCTCCGATGTCTGCGATGTGACTACCGCGAAGATGATAAAGCGCGAAGTTTCCGACGGCATCATCGCCCCCGGATATGAGCCCGAGGCGCTCGAAATTCTCAAATCCAAGCGCAAGGGCAACTACAATATAGTGAAAATCGACCCAAATTATGTTCCCGAAGAGACAGAGCGCAAGCAGGTCTACGGCATAACCTTTGAACAGGGCAGAAACAATTTCAAGATAAACAGAGAGCTGCTCTCTAACATAGTCACCGAAAACAAAAATCTCCCCGACAGCGCGGCGCGCGACCTCATAATCTCGCTCATCACGCTCAAATATACTCAGTCGAACTCCGTGTGCTACGCAGTTGACGGACAGGCTATCGGCGTCGGCGCGGGTCAGCAGTCGAGAATACACTGCACCCGCCTCGCAGGCACAAAGGCAGACACCTGGTTCCTGCGCCAGCACGAAAAAGTCCTGAACCTCCCGTTTAAGGATTCGATAGGCCGCCCCGACAGGGACAATGTCATTGACGGCTACATCAACAAAAACGAAGAGGATGTCTGCGCCGAGGGCAACTGGCAGAAATATTTCACCTCCCGCCCCGAGCCGCTGACCGACGGGGAGATAAAAGAATATCTTGCTTCTATAGACGGCGTATCGCTCGGCTCGGACGCGTTCTTCCCGTTCAGCGACAACATCGAAAGAGCAAAGCGCAGCGGAGTAAAATATATCGCAGAGCCCGGCGGCTCCATCCGCGACGACCTTGTGATAGAGTGCTGCGACAAATACGGCATGGTCATGGCATTCACCGGCATGCGCCTGTTCCACCATTGACGGAGGACTCAAAATGAACATTCTTGTAGTAGGTTCCGGCGGAAGAGAGCACGCCGTTATAAAAAAGCTCAGAGAGAACAGCGAAGTTAAAAAAATATACGCCCTGCCCGGAAACGGCGGCATCGCCGCGGACGCCGAATGTGTCAACATAGGCGCTACGGATATTGACGGCATTGCGGAATTTGCGAAGAACAATCAGATAGATTACGCGGTTGTCACGCCGGACGACCCGCTCGTGCTCGGCTGCGTGGACAGGCTCGAGAGCCTCGGCATACCCTGCTTCGGCCCGCGCAAAAACGCGGCGATAATCGAGGGCAGCAAGGTTTTTTCAAAGAACCTGATGAAAAAATACGGCATACCCACAGCACGGTACGAGGTCTTTGACAGCGCGGAGGACGCGCTCGCCTATCTCGACTCCGCACCCGTGCCTACAGTCATAAAGGCGGACGGTCTCGCGCTCGGCAAGGGCGTTATAATCGCCGCAACGCGCGATGAGGCAAAAGAAGCGGTCGTTGAAATCATGCGCGACAGGAAATTCGGCAAGAGCGGAGACAGCATCGTTATCGAAGAATTTCTGACGGGTCCCGAGGTGTCGGTGCTCTCGTTCACAGACGGCAAGACCGTAGTCCCGATGATATCGTCGATGGATCACAAACGCGCACTCGACAACGACGAAGGTCTCAACACCGGCGGCATGGGCACCGTTGCTCCGAATCCGTATTACACGAAAGAGATCGCCGACAGATGCATGAAGGAGATATTCCTGCCGACGATAAACGCGATGAACGCGGAGGGCAGAACTTTCAAAGGCTGCCTTTATTTCGGACTCATGCTGACGGAAAACGGTCCTAAGGTCATTGAATACAACTGCCGCTTCGGCGACCCGGAGACTCAGGTCGTGCTCCCGCTGTTAAAGAGCGATCTGCTCACCGTTATGAGAGCCACGACAGACGGCACGCTCGCCGAGACACCAGTTGAGTTTTCGGATAAAAACGCCTGCTGCGTGGTCATGGCTTCAAAGGGCTATCCGGTCGCATACGAAAAGGGCTATGAAATAGATATCCCGGACGAGATTCGGGACAGCGTATATGTCGCGGGTGCTGCCAAGAAAAACGGCAAGCTCGTGACGAGCGGCGGCAGAGTTCTCGGCGTGACGGCGGTCGAAGATACGCTTCGGGAGGCAATAGCCTCGGCATACGAAAAGGCAGAAAAAATTCATTTTGAAAACGCCTTCTACAGGCACGACATCGGCGCGAAAGCGCTCGCCGCAAGGGAGGAAAAATAAATGGTATACAGAGTATTCGTCGAAAAGAAAAAGGAGCTCGCTCAGGAGGCTAAAGCCCTGCTCGGCGAGGCAAGAGACCTGCTCGGAATCAAGAATCTCACCGATGTGCGCGTTATCAACCGCTACGATGCGGAGAACATCACGCCCGAGCTCTTCGATTATGCGAAGCGCACCGTGTTCTCCGAGCCCCAGCTCGACATTGTATCGGACGATATCGAGATAAACGGCAGATGCTTCGCGGTCGAATTCCTGCCCGGTCAGTTCGATCAGCGCGCCGACTCGGCGGCTCAGTGCATCCAGATAATCTCGCAGGGCGAGCGCCCGCTGATACGCACGGCGAAAATATACATCCTCATCGGCGACATCACCGACGCCGACGCGCAGAGGATAAAAAAATATGTCATCAACCCCGTTGAGGCGCGCGAGGCGAGCCTCGAAAAGCCCGAGACTCTCGCGGTAAAATACGACATTCCGACCGAGGTTAGAACTCTTGACGGCTTCATTGAGCTTGACAGGGTGGGGCTTGAGAATTTCGTTAAACAATACGGGCTCGCCATGGACGCGGACGACATTGCGTTCTGTCAGGATTATTTCAAATCCGAGCACCGCGACCCGACGATAACAGAGATACGCATGATAGACACCTACTGGTCCGATCACTGCCGTCACACGACATTCTTGACCGTCATTGACAGCGTGAAATTCGAGGACGAGCTGCTGCAAAAGACCTACGACGAATATCTTGCGGTCAGAAAAGAATTAGGCCGCACAAAGCCGATATGCCTTATGGATCTTGCGACGATAGCGGTCAAGCATCTCAAGAAGCACGGCAAGCTCGACCGCCTTGACGAGTCCGAGGAGATAAACGCTTGCACGGTGAAAATCGATGTAGATGTTGACGGCGTAACGGAGCCGTGGCTTCTGCTCTTTAAAAACGAGACGCACAACCATCCGACGGAGATAGAGCCTTTCGGCGGCGCGGCGACCTGCATAGGCGGTGCTATCCGCGACCCGCTCTCGGGGCGTTCTTATGTCTACGGCGCGATGCGCGTAACGGGCGCGGCCGACCCGCTCAAGCCCATTGACGAGACGATAAAGGGCAAGCTGCCTCAGAGAAAAATCGTCACTACCGCGGCGGCAGGCTATTCATCATACGGCAATCAGATAGGTCTCGCGACCGGCATAGTCGACGAGATATACCACCCCGGCTATGCGGCAAAGAGAATGGAGATAGGCGCGGTCATCGCGGCGACTCCCGCAGAGAATGTGCGCCGCGAAGTTCCCGCTCCCGGAGATATTGTTATCCTGCTCGGCGGCTCGACCGGACGCGACGGCTGCGGCGGAGCGACGGGTTCTTCAAAATCACACACCGTCGAATCGCTCGAAAGCTGCGGCGCGGAGGTTCAGAAGGGCAACGCCCCCGAGGAGAGAAAGCTCCAGAGGCTCTTCAGAAATAAAGATGCCTGCCTGATGATAAAACGCTGCAACGACTTCGGCGCGGGCGGCGTATCGGTAGCTATAGGCGAGCTCGCGGACGGACTTGAGATAGACCTCAACGCAGTGCCGAAAAAATACGAGGGTCTCGACGGCACGGAGCTTGCAATAAGCGAGAGCCAGGAGCGCATGGCGGTTGTTGTTGAGCCGCACAATGTTGACGCTTTCCTTGCGCTCGCTAATAAAGAAAATCTCCAGGCAGTGCCTGTGGCGAAAGTTCAGGCTGAGCCGAGGCTCGTCATGAACTGGAACGGCAAGAAAATTGTTGATATCAGCCGCGAATTTTTGAATTCCAACGGCGCCGACAAGCATATAGACATCACCCCCGAGGCTCCCGCACTCAAAGAGAAGGAAATCTCCGGCTCGTTTGCGGAGAACTACTCGGCGCTTGCATCGGATTTAAACATATGCTCGAAGCGCGGACTTTCCGAGCGTTTCGACTCAACGATAGGCGCGGGCACGGTGCTCATGCCGTTCGGCGGCAAGAATCAGCTGACTCCCATTCAGGCGATGGTGCAGAAGATATCCGTCGAGAAGAAGCACACCGACGACTGCTCGCTCATGGCGTTCGGCTACAATCCGTTTATAACCGAGCAGAGCCCTTATCACGGCGCATATCTTGCGGTTATAGAGTCGGTCTGCAAGCTCATCGCCTCGGGCGCAGAGTTCAAAGATGTTTATCTCACATTCCAGGAATATTTTGAGCGTCCCGGCAGAGACGGCAAGCGCTGGGGGCAGCCTTTGGCGGCACTTCTCGGTGCATTCAAGGCGCAGATGGAGCTCGGTATCGGCTCCATAGGCGGCAAGGACTCGATGAGCGGCTCGTTTGAAAATCTCGATGTCCCTCCGACCCTCGTCTCGTTCGCCGTGACAACGGAAAAGACCTCTTCAATAGTCTCGCCAGAGTTCAAATCGGCGGGTCACAAAGTTGTTTTCATCGCGCCGGAGAAAGACGAAAACGGTCTGCCGAAGACCGACTCGCTAATAGATGTGTTCTTCCGAGTTACCGGGCTTCTTCGCTCGGGCAAGGCAGTCGCCTGCTACACTCCCGGCATGGGCGGCATAGCGGAGGCGGTCATGAAGATGGCGTTCGGCAACGGCATCGGCTTTGAATACAGCAAAGATATCACGCTCGAAAAGATATTCGGACTCAGCTACGCGGGCTTCATTCTCGAACTCGCAAACGGCGCAGAAGAAACTGGCACGCTTCTCGGTCACACGAACGACAGCGGCTGCATCAGCCTTAACGGCGAGAGCATCGCTCTTTCGAAGCTTCTCGGAATATACGAGAACAAGCTCGAAAGCGTCTACAGCTGCAATATCAAAAACGCCGGCAAGGGTGCTGAGAACTTCTCATATGAAACTGTTGAGCGCAAAGCTCCCGCGATAAAAGTTGCAAAGCCGCGCGTGCTCATTCCTGCATTCCCCGGCACAAACTGCGAATATGACAGCGCAAAGGCAGTCGGCGACGCGGGCGCAGAGCCGGAGATAATTGTTATAAACAACCTCAGCGCGGACGGCATCAGCCGCAGCGTCGAAAAATTCGCGGACGAGCTTCGCTCCTCGCAGATGATATTTATCCCCGGCGGCTTCTCCGGCGGCGACGAGCCGGACGGCAGCGGAAAGTTTATCACGGCATTCTTCAGAAATGCCGCGATAAAAGAGGGCGTCACCGACCTGCTCGAAAACAGGGACGGACTCATGTGCGGAATCTGCAACGGCTTCCAGGCGCTGATAAAGCTCGGACTCGTCCCCTACGGCAAGATAATCGACACGGACGAAAATTGCCCGACGCTCACCTTTAACACCATAGCGCGCCACCAGTCGCGAATAGTGCGCACCCGCATTTCTTCGAACAAATCGCCGTGGCTCGCGCTGACTCAGGTCGGTGACATATATTCCGTGCCGATCTCGCACGGCGAGGGCCGTTTCCTCGCAAGCGACGAGCTCATAGCCAAGCTCGCCGCGAACGGGCAGATAGCCACGCAGTATGTTGATCTTGACGGCAACGCTTCAAATGATATACACTTCAACCCCAACGACTCCGTCTGCGCTATCGAGGGCATCACATCGCCCGACGGCAGAGTCTTCGGAAAAATGGGACACAGCGAAAGAATCGGAAAAGGTCTTTACAAAAATGTCCCGGGAGATTATAATATTCGTATGTTTGAAGCGGCTGTTAAATATTTTAAATGATGACAAGGAGAATGGAGCATGGCCTATTTATCCGACATTGAAATTGCGCAGCGCTGCAAACCCGAGCACATCAGCGTTATCGCAAAGCGCGCCCATGTTGACGAAAAGTACATCGAGCAATACGGAAACTACAAGGCGAAAATAGACCTGTCCCTGCTCTCGGAGACGAAGCGGGAAAACGGAAAGCTGATTCTCGTCACCGCCATAACCCCGACCCCCGCGGGCGAGGGCAAGACTACGACGACGATAGGCCTCGCAGACGGACTGCGCCGGATAGGAAAGGATGTCACGGTCGCCCTGCGCGAGCCGAGCCTCGGCCCGGTTTTCGGAGTCAAGGGCGGAGCCGCCGGCGGCGGATATGCGCAGGTGGTTCCCATGGAGGATATCAACCTCCACTTCACCGGCGACTTCCACGCGATAGGCGCGGCGAACAACCTGCTTGCCGCGATGCTCGACAACCACATTCAGCAGGGCAACGCCCTGGGCATAGATGTCCGCAAGATAACATGGAAACGCTGCGTTGACATGAACGACCGCCAGCTTCGATTTATCGTCGACGGCATGGGCGGCAAGGCGAACGGTATGCCCCGCGAGGACGGATTTGATATAACCGTCGCGAGCGAGATAATGGCTGTGCTCTGTCTTTCAAGCTCGATAACCGACCTCAAAGCGAGGCTCTCGCGCATGATCGTCGGCTACACCTACGACGACAAGCCCGTGACCTGCGGCGAGCTCAAGGCGGCCGGCGCGATGACCGCGCTTTTGAAAGACGCCCTGAAGCCCAACCTTATCCAGACCCTTGAGGGCACGCCCGCATTCGTCCACGGCGGACCGTTCGCGAACATAGCGCACGGTTGCAACTCCGTCATGGCAACTAAGATGGCGCTCAAGATGGGCGATTATACCGTCACCGAAGCGGGATTCGGCGCGGATCTCGGCGCCGAAAAGTTCCTCGATATAAAGTGCCGCATGGCGGGACTTGCGCCCAACGCGGTGGTCGTTGTTGCCACTGTCCGCGCGCTCAAGATGCACGGCGGGCTCGACAAAAAGGAGCTTGCGGTTGAAGATATCGGCGCGCTCGAAAGAGGTATACCGAACCTGCTGCGCCATGTTTCCAACATCAAAAATGTCTATAAACTCCCCTGCGTCGTTGCGGTCAACAGATTCCCGACCGACACCGACGCCGAGATAGATTTCATCATCGCAAAATGCCGCGAGCTCGGGGTCAACACCGTACTCTCCACCGTGTGGGCTGAAGGCGGCAAGGGCGGCGAAGCGCTCGCGCGCGAAGTAGTCCGCCTGTGCGAAGAGGAAAAGAGCGATTTCACTTTCGCCTATGAAGATGAGCTTTCGATCGAGGAGAAGATCGAAGCCGTTGTCAGAAAAGTCTACGGAGGCGACGGAATAACCGTCATGCCCAACGCCAAAAAGCAGATAGCCCAGCTTGAAGCTCTCGGTTTTAGCAAATGCCCCGTATGCATAGCAAAGACCCAGTACAGCTTTTCGGATGACCCGACAAAGCTCGGCGCGCCCGAGCACTTCACTGTGACGGTGAAAAATGTCAAGGTCTCTGCGGGCGCGGGATTCGTCGTCGTTCTGACCGGCGACATTCTCACCATGCCCGGGCTGCCGAAAGTTCCCGCCGCAGAGAAAATCGACGTTGACGAAAGCGGCAGAATAACAGGTCTGTTCTGAGATAATAATTCCGCTCGGAGAATATTTCTTCTACCGAGCGGAGTTTCTATAAATATCGGAGGTAATAAAATGGCTTATTATTTCAACGAAGTATCGCACACCTTTAACGAGTACCTGCTCGTCCCCGGCTATTCATCGAGCGAGTGCGTGCCCGCGAATGTGTCGCTCAAGACGCCCCTTGTCAAGTACAAAAAGGGCGAGGAGCCCGCGATTTCGCTCAACATTCCGCTGACTTCCGCCATTATGCAGTCCGTCTCCGGCGAGAAGCTCGCCGTGGCGCTCGCAAAGGAGGGCGGCGTGTCGTTCATCTTCGGCTCTCAGAGCATCGAGGACGAGGCGGCAATGGTCGCAAGAGCAAAGAATTTCAAGGCGGGCTTCGTCATCAGTGACTCGAACATCACTCCCGACGCGACTCTCAACGACGTTATCGCGCTCAAGGAGAGAAACGGCCATTCCACTATCGCCGTGACCGAGGACGGCTCGGCTAACGGCAGACTTGTCGGCATAGTTACGAGCAGAGACTACCGCGTCAGCCGCATGACCGGCGACGAGAAAGTTTCGTCTTTCATGACTCCCCTCGAAAAGCTCGTCACCGCTCCGGACACCACAACGCTCAAGGAAGCCAATGATATAATCTGGGACAACAAGCTCAACTCCCTGCCCATAGTCGATTCCGAGGGCAATCTCAGATATTTTGTTTTCCGCAAGGACTATGATGCCCATAAGGACAACCCCAACGAGCTTCTCGACGCGGACAAGCGCTATGTTGTCGGCGCAGGTATAAACACAAGAGATTACGCCGAGCGTATTCCCGCACTTGTCGAGGCTGGCGCAGATGTGCTCTGCATCGACTCCTCCGAGGGCTTCTCGGAGTGGCAGTCCCGCACCCTCGCATGGGTAAGAGAGCACTACGGCGACAGCGTCAAGGTCGGCGCGGGCAACGTAGTTGACAGAGAGGGCTTCCTCTTCCTCGCCGAGGCGGGTGCGGACTTCATAAAGGTCGGCATCGGCGGCGGCTCGATATGCATCACCCGCGAGACAAAGGGTATCGGCAGAGGTCAGGCATCGGCTCTTATCGATGTCTGCAAGGCAAGAGACGAATATTTCGAGAGAACGGGCGTATATATCCCCGTCTGCTCCGACGGCGGCATCGTCTACGACCACCACATGACCCTCGCGCTTGCAATGGGCGCGGACTTCCTGATGCTCGGCCGCTACTTCGCGCGCTTTGACGAGAGCCCGACAAACAAGATTTCACTCAAGGGCACTTACTACAAAGAGTACTGGGGCGAGGGCTCCAACCGCGCAAGGAACTGGCAGCGCTATGACCTCGGCGGCGACAAAAAGCTGTCGTTCGAGGAGGGCGTTGACTCCTATGTCCCCTATGCCGGCAGCCTCAAGGACAATGTCACGCTCTCGCTGAGCAAAGTCAAGTCCACCATGTGCAACTGCGGCGCGCTCACCATCCCCGAGCTGCAGCAGAAAGCGAAGCTGACCCTTGTCTCCGCAACGAGCATTGTTGAGGGCGGCGCGCACGATGTTGTGCAGAAGGAGACCTACTCCGACCTGAAAAAATAAGCCTGATTCTTTACGGCAGGGCGCGGTGAAAACCGTTCCCTGCCTTTGAATTTAGGCAAATTTACTTGCACAATCACCAATAAATGAAAAGTTACGGCGCAAAAGGCTGTTAAATCCGACGTTTTTACCGAAAACGCCCGTTAAACTGTTGACACGCCGAAAATGCAATGCTATAATACAGACAATTTAAGACAGCACTTGATAGAGGATGCGAACGAGAAGAGTATCCAGCAGCAACGCCGGCAAGCGGCAGCTGGAGAAAGGCAAGTTCGCCGAAGTGATACCGCGGTTGCCGCCGCTGTAACGCTGGGCCCTCGCCGAACAGGCGACGGACTGTCACATGACTTATGTGGAGCGCTATCATCGGTTTTTCTGCACATATAGCAGCATATACAAAGCCTGTGATACCTCTTCGGGTCGCAGGCTTATTTAATTTTTTCCAGGAGATGGTACTAATGAACAGAACGAAGAGAATTGTGGCCGCCATTCTGGCTATCGCCATGTGCGCAGTATTATTTGCAGGCTGCGGCACGAAAACCGAAAGTGCCAAGACCGGCGTTGAAGACGGCGTTCTGACCGTTGCCATGGAGTGCGCATACGCTCCCTACAACTGGACTCAGAGCGATGATTCCAACGGCGCTGTCCCGATAAAGGATTCCAGCGACTACGCCAACGGATACGATATCATGATGGCTAAGAAGATATGCGAAGCAAACGGCTGGAAGCTTGAAGTTGTCCGCCTTGACTGGGATTCACTTGTTCCTGCAGTCCAGACCGGCAAGGTTGACGCCGTTATCGCAGGTCAGTCGATGACCGAAGAGCGTATGCAGCAGGTCGATTTCGCAGGTCCCTACCTCTATGCGAGCATCGTCTGCATGACAAAGCAGAACAGCAAGTATGCAAACGCTACCTCCCTTGCTGACCTCGCAGGTGCAAAGTGCACCTCCCAGCTCGGAACCATTTGGTATACCACCTGCCTTCCGCAGATAAACGGTGCTCTTATCCAGACCGCACAGGAGACCGCTCCCTCGATGCTCATGGCTCTTGAGACCGGCGCTGTCGACTTCATCTGCACCGATATGCCCACCGCTCAGGGCGCGCTCATCGCTTACAGCGATCTGAAGATTCTCGACCTTCCCGAAAATGCTTTCAAGGTTGACGAGGGCGACATCAACATCGGCATCTCTGTCAAGAAGGGCAACACCGAGCTCAAGGACAAGATCAACTCCGCCCTTGCAGGCATGACCGCAGACGACTTCAACAAGATAATGAACGAGGCTACCAAGATTCAGCCCCTTTCAAAGTAATCAACAATAATCAGAACGGAGATAACAAGATATGAACAAGCTTGCCGAGCTGTGGAGCGACATAGTCCAGTGCTGGAGCGATAGCTCAATGCAGTATCTGACCGGTGCGCTCAAGACAATAGAGCTCGCTGTTATAGCGACAATCATAGGCTGCCTCATCGGCCTTGTCTGCGGAATAATCCAGACTATTCCGTGCGGCAAAAAAGACAATATCGTAAAGCGGGTCATCCTCGGCATAGTCAAGGCTATAGTGCGTATCTACGTCGAAGTTTTCAGAGGCACGCCGATGATAATCCAGGCGATATTCATCTTCTACGCCCTGCCCTACTTCTCGAACGGTGCGATAAACCTTGAACCGACTTTCGCGGCATATCTCGTTGTCTCCATCAACACCGGAGCATATATGGCAGAGACCGTCCGCGGCGGTATAATGTCGATAGACGTCGGTCAAACGGAGGGCGCAATGTCCATAGGCATGAACCACTTCAAGACCATGCTCTATGTCATTCTTCCGCAGACCATACGCAATATCATCCCGCAGATAGGCAACAACCTCATAATCAACATCAAGGATACTTCCGTCATGTTCGTTATCGGCTACGCCGAGCTCTTCGCGGCTCACAAGGCTATCGTCGGCGCAAAGTATGTCTACTTCCCGTCGGCAGTTATAACGCTGACTATCTACCTGATAATGACGGTCATCTGCTCGCTTATCCTCAGACTGTGGGAGAAGAAGCTTGACGGTCCGGAGAACTTCGATCTCTCGACCACCGACACTCTCGCCCACACCAGCGGAATGTACACATTTGTCAAAAAGGCCAAGAAGAAGGAGGGAAGATAATGTCAGAGCCTATTTTACAGATAAATCATCTTTCAAAGAACTTCGGCAGCCACGAAGTTCTGCGTGACATTGACTTTTCGGTCAATCCCGGCGATGTCACGAGCATCATCGGCGCGTCCGGCTCGGGCAAATCAACTTTGCTCCGCTGCATAAACCTCCTTGAGACTCCGACCTCCGGCGAGATACTCTATCACGGCACGAACATCGACAATATCAAAGGCGGTGCGAGCGCATACCGTTCGCACGTCGGCATGGTGTTCCAGTCGTTCAATCTTTTCAACAACATGACCGCTCTCAAGAACTGCATGATCGGTCAGACGAAGGTTCTCAAGAAGTCCAGAGCCGAAGCCAAGGCTTCCGCACTGCATTATCTTGAAAAGGTCGGCATGGCGCCCTACATCAACGCCAAGCCCTCCCAGCTCTCCGGCGGTCAGAAGCAGCGCGTCGCAATAGCCCGCGCGCTTGCGATGGAGCCCGAAGTTCTGCTGTTCGACGAGCCGACGAGCGCACTCGACCCCCAGATGGTCGGCGAAGTGCTCGAAGTCATGCGCAACCTCGCAAAAGAGGGTCTGACGATGATAGTCGTCACCCACGAGATGGCGTTTGCGCGCGACGTTTCAACGAATGTCGTATTCATGGCGGACGGACTCATCTGCGAACAGGGCAGTCCGAAGGACATCTTCGAAAATCCGCATGATCCCAAGACGCAGGAGTTCCTTTCAAGATTCCTCGCGAAATAAAATTAAACAGGATATCTCCGACAAGGAGATATCCTGTTTTTGCTATTAAAGCCCCAAAAGCTCTTTCTTCTTCGCATCAAACTCTTCCTGAGTTATCGCGCCGATATCAAGAAGCTCTTTCATTTTCTTTACTGTTTCAATCTTATCTTCGTATGTATCCTGCTCTTTTTCTTCCTGTTGCGGGGTTGTTTTCTTGCTTATGAAACCGGATATTCCGGCACCCACGCTTTTTATTCCCTTGGAAAGCTTTTCTTTGACCACCGCTGTTTCCTGCTGCAATTTTGTCGGCTCAACCTCAACATATTCCACTGCATTTTCAATAGTGTTAAGGTCTGACTCCAGCTCATCTTCGCTATAATCAAAGCAAGCTTTGTCAAATGCCGCATAAAGTCTTTTTGCCATTGGCATCATCGACGCAAAATTCAGGCTGCCGGAAATCACGCCTCCCACAATCGGGATAGCTTTTGAAACGCCCTTGGCAACCGTAGTTTTTGTAACTCTTATACCAATCGCTTTTCCAATCTGCTTTACGATGGGATACCAAAAAGTTTTCGTGAGAGCTTTTTGCGGCAGCTTTTTTAAAGTTGTTTTCGCTATCTGTGCAGAAAGGACTCTGACTCCCGATACTGCACCGGATACGCCGAACATTACTCCGCAGTACATAATAAGCTGAGATCTTACTTTGTCATCATCAATCTCGCCGTCTTTCCAAAGATCCTGTGCTCCATATAGGTATGAGAGTTCCTGTGCCAGTCTCAGTGCCATACCGAAGAACTGTAATATATCGGCAGGAATCGTCGCCGCCATCGCAAGACCCCCGGGTATTCCTGCTGCAAATGAAGCTATCGATGACTGACTGGTTCGCTTTATTATCAATTTATTTGCCAAATACGACAGCCTCTCGCGCGGAACATTTGCTTCTATCGGTCCCAAATTCACAACATCCTGAATGTTTACATTTTCCTTTGCGAAAATGCTCTCAAGGAAATCGCTACGGCTGACTTTAACTCCGGGAATTTTCACCGCCGCCGTAATCATGTTTTCCAGCGAAAAATCTGTTGTTTGTAACTGATTGTCCATTGTTTTGCAACTCCTTATAAATTATTCATATCAGTACTTGTTTTTTTCGCGAAAGCCCTACTTAATTGTCATAATATCACGAATAGAAAAATTAAGCAAGGTAAAATATTACTCTCACAAAAATTTCTATACATTATTATATTCACCCTCTCTCCCATTCTCTTGTCAATTTTTACAAAGCTGTTTGCCAACGGACGAAGGTATGGTACAGATTGACAAAATTGAATTTATTTTGCTGAAGTACTTGAATATTTATGCATATAGTAGTATATTATTAGTCAAATAGTTGAATAATTTTGCACTGCCGGCGAATATCGGATCGTTTTTATAAACGCCATGTTCGCCGAAAGCGCATTAAGCGGGAGACACCATGAAAATATTTATCGACGGCAGCGCCGGCACGACCGGGCTGAGAATAAAAGACAGACTGATGAAACGGAGCGACGTTGAGCTGACAACGCTCAGCGAGGAGCAGAGAAAAGATACCGAGAGCCGCAAGCAGGCGCTGAACAGCGCACAGGTCGCTTTTCTTTGCCTGCCGGACGCCGCTGCAGTTGAGGCGGTCGAACTGGTTGAAAATCCGGACACTGTTATTATAGATACCTCGACGGCGCACCGCACAAGCGAGGGCTGGGCTTACGGCTTCCCGGAGCTGTCAGCAGAATTTGAAGATAAGATAAAGAACTCCAAACGCATCGCCGTCCCCGGATGCCACGCCGGCGGGTTTATCGCGCTTGTTTATCCGCTTGTTGAGGCGGGCGTGCTCGGAAATGATGCACTGCTCAGCTGCTATTCTCTGACCGGCTACAGCGGCGGCGGCAAGAAGATGATTGCCGAATACGAGAGCGAGGATAAATCTCCCCTGCTCTTCGCACCCAGACAGTACGGGCTGACTCAGCAGCACAAGCACTTAAAAGAGATGAAAGGCATAACGGGCATTGAAAACGCCCCGATATTCTGCCCCGTGGTCGATGATTTTTACAGCGGAATGCAGGTCACCGTGCCGCTGTTCGCGGAGCAGATAAGCTGTTCTTCAAGCGAAATCGCCGACATCTACAGAGCGAAATACCAGGGTCCCGTCGTGACATTCTGCGACAAATCGGACAACGACGGCTTTCTGTGCGCGGGCGCGCTCTCGGGCACGGACGGCATGAAAATATCTGTCTACGGCAACGATGAGCGAATACTGCTGACCGCCGTATACGACAATCTCGGCAAAGGCGCATCGGGCGCCGCGCTCGAAAATCTGAACCTTGTCATGGGCAAGGACAAGGCTTTCGGACTTGATATCTGAGGAGGTAAAATAAAATGAAAATAATATCGGGCGGCGTCTGCGCCGCAAAGGGATTCAAGGCTTCCGGCGTTCACTGCGGCATACGCAAGAACAGGACGAAGCGCGATCTCGCGCTCATATACAGCGAAAAAGTCGCCAACGCGGCGACTGTCTATACAACTAATCTTGTCAAGGGCGCGCCGCTGGTCGTCACAAAAAATCATATCGCTGACGGCAAGGCGCAGGCGGTCATATGCAACAGCGGAAACGCGAACACCTGCAACGCGAACGGCGTTGAGATAGCCGAGCGCACGAGCGACCTGCTCGCGTCCGTGCTCGGAATAAAGCCCGCCGACATCGTCGTCGCTTCGACAGGCGTTATCGGCCAGCCGCTGAACATCACTCCGATAGCTTCCGGCATACCCGCTCTGAAAGCGGGGTTGGGCGACCACTCCGACCAGGCGGCGGAGGCGATAATGACGACCGACACGATTCCGAAGGAGATTGCCGTCAGCTTCGAAATAGGCGGAGTTGAATGCAAAATGGGCGGCATCGCAAAGGGCTCGGGCATGATTCATCCCAACATGGCGACGATGCTCGTTTTCATAACCACCGACTGCGCGATAAGCAGCGAGATGCTCCAGAAAGCTCTGTCTTCGGACATCGCGGAGACTTTCAATATGATAAGCATCGACGGCGACACTTCGACGAACGACATGGTAACAGTGCTCGCAAACGGGCTCGCCGGGAACAAAGAGATCAGCAAAGAGGGCGAGGATTTCAATGAATTTATGAAAGCCCTCAATACGATAACCGTGTGGCTTTGCCGCAGGATTGCCGCCGACGGCGAGGGCGCGACGAAGCTGCTCGAATGCAAAGTCAGCGGCGCAAAAGATAAAGAAACAGCCAAGACTGTTGCAAAGAGCGTTGTCTGCTCGTCGCTGACGAAAGCCGCCATGTTCGGCTCGGACGCCAACTGGGGCAGGGTTCTCTGCGCCATCGGCTACAGCGGTGCGGATGTTGACGTCAACAAAATTGACGTTTGGTTCAAGTCGAATAAAGGCTCGATCCTCGTCTGCGAAAACGGCGCGGGAGTTGATTTTTCGGAGGAAAAGGCAAAAGAGATACTCTCCGAAAATGAGATAGATATTCTTATTGATTTAAAGAGCGGCGACGCATCTTCGACGGCGTGGGGCTGCGACCTGACATATGACTATGTCAGGATAAACGGCGACTACCGCACCTGATTGCGAAAAACGGAGGGAAAGATATGAACATTTCAAACGCGGAGCGCGCAAGGGTTCTTGTCCACGCGCTGCCGTATATACAGGATTACGCAGGCAAGATAGTTGTCGTCAAATACGGCGGCAACGCGATGACGAGCGAAAAGCTAAAAGATTCCGTCATGCGCGACATCGTGCTGCTCTGGCTCATCGGCATAAAAGTCGTTCTGGTTCACGGCGGCGGCCCGGAGATAACGGATATGCTCCAAAAGACCGGCAAGAAGAGTGAATTCGTCAACGGTCTGCGCGTCACGGACAAGGAGACCGCCGATATAGTGCAGATGGTGCTCGCCGGAAAGGTCAACAAAAGCCTCGTCAACCTCGTTGAAAACAAGGGCGGCAAGGCGATGGGACTCTCCGGAATAGACGGCCACATGATTGAAGCGAAGATAAAAGACGAGAAGCTCGGCTTCGTCGGCGAGATAACAAATGTAAATATTCAGCCGATACTCGACGTTATCGACAAGGGATATATCCCGATCGTTTCGACCGTCGGCTGCGACAGCGAGGGCAATGTCTATAACATAAACGCGGACACCGCCGCGGCGAAGATAGCCGGCGCGCTCAACGCGGAGAGCCTTATATCCATGACGGATATCAGCGGCATTCTTCAGGACAAGGACGACCCGGACACGCTCATCTCGGTCATAAAGGCGGACGAAGTTCCCGCGCTCATAAAGAGCGGCATCATTGGCGGCGGCATGATTCCGAAAGCCGAATGCTGCATCGACGCGATAAAATGGGGAGTTCACAGGGTTTTCATTATTGACGGCAGGATACCGCACTCGATACTTATAGAAATGCTGACAGACGAAGGCATGGGCACGATGTTCACGGCATAAAAGGAGATATAATGGATATATTACAGCAGCAGGACAAGGAATACATCGCCGGAACTTATGCGAGGTTCCCGCTGACCATCGAGGGCGGTAAGGGCTCCGTGGTCTGGGACGACGCGGGGAAGATATACACCGATCTGTCCTCGGGCATAGCGGTCAACACTTTCGGCATAGCCGACGACGAATGGATAAAAGCAATAACCGAGCAGGCGGGCAAAATTCAGCACATGTCGAACCTCTACTACACAGAGCCGTGCGTGAAGCTCGCGCAGATGCTCTGCGACCGCACGGGCATGAAAAAAGTTTTCTTCTCGAACTCCGGCGCAGAGGCCAACGAATGTGCAATAAAGGCAGCGAGAAAATACGCCGCAGAGAAGCACGGCGCGGACTGCTACAACATAGTTACACTGAAAAACAGCTTCCACGGCAGGACGATAACCACCCTCGCCGCAACGGGGCAGGATGTGTTCCACAAGGATTTTCTGCCGCTGACTGAGGGATTTATCTATGTTGAGCCGAATGATATCGAGAAGATTGAAAAAGTTCTCTTTGAGAATCGCTGCGCCGCAGTCATGCTCGAAGTCGTTCAGGGCGAGGGCGGCGTCATGCCGCTCGACAAAGACTATCTCCAGTCGCTCGAAAAAATCTGCCGCGAGCGCGACATTCTGCTCATCTGCGACGAGGTTCAGACAGGCAACGGCAGAAGCGGCAAGCTCTACAGCTACATGAACTACGGCATATTCCCCGACATTGTCTCGACCGCAAAGGGACTCGCGGGCGGTCTGCCGCTCGGCGCTACACTGTTCAGCGAAAAGACAAAGGATGTTCTCACCCCCGGCTCCCACGGTTCCACTTTCGGCGGCAACCCGATATGCTGCGCCGGCGCGATAAACATTCTTTCGAGGCTCGATGAAAAGACTCTCGCCGGAGTCCGTAAGAGGTCGGAATATATATTTTCGGAACTCAGCGGCGCACCGGGCATAAAAGAAGTAACCGGACTCGGGCTGATGATCGGCATAAAGACCGAAAAGGACGCCTCCGAGGTCATAAACACCTGCATGAAAAAGGGCGTTCTCGTTATCAAAGCGAAAGACAAGGTCAGACTGCTCCCGGCGCTCAACATTCCCATGGAGCTGCTCGAACAGGCAGTCGGCGTTATAAAAGAAGTATGTGCAGACAAGGAGGCTTGAACATGACATTCAAAGACAGAGATTTTTTGAAACTTTTGGATTTCACTCCCGAAGAGATTGAATATCTTATCGACTTCGCCGCCTCTCTCAAGGCGAAGAAGAAGGCGGGCATACCGCACAAAATATGCGACGGCAAGAATGTTGCGCTGATATTCGAAAAGACGAGCACGAGGACAAGGTGCAGCTTTGAAGTCGCGGCGCGCGACCTCGGCATGGGCACGACTTATCTCGACCCCTCCGGCTCACAGATAGGCAAAAAAGAGAGCATCGCCGACACGGCGCGCGTGCTCTCGGGCATATATGACGGCATTGAATACCGCGGCTTCGGCCAGTCGATAGTTGAGGAGCTCGCGCAGTATGCGACCGTCCCCGTCTGGAACGGTCTGACGAACGAGTTCCACCCGACGCAGATCCTCGCGGATTTTCTGACGATAAAAGAGCAGTTCGGGCACCTCAAAGGCATCAACTTCGTCTACATGGGCGACGCCAGATACAACATGGGCAATTCGCTTATGGTCGGCTGCGCAAAGATGGGTATGAACTTCACCGCCTGCGCGCCGAAGAAATATTTCCCCGACAAGGCGCTTATTGACACCTGCATGGAGATTGCCGCGCAGACCGGCGCTGAGATAAAATTCTGCGAAAGCCCCGACGAGGCAGCAAAAAACGCCGATGTAATATACACCGACGTGTGGGTCTCGATGGGCGAGCCTGTTGAAGTCTGGGAGGAGCGCATAAACGACCTCGCGCCCTATCAGGTCAACTCCGAGCTCATGGCAAATGCATCGCCGAACGCTGTATTCATGCACTGCCTGCCCTCTTATCACGACATGAAAACGACGATAGGCAAGGAGATGGGCGAAAAGTTCGGGCGCGACTCAATGGAGGTCACTGACGAGGTGTTCGAGAGCGCACAGTCCGTTGTTTTCGCCGAGGCGGAGAACCGCATGCACACGATAAAGGCAGTCATGGCGGCAACGCTGACCGACGAGAGATAATATAATATATATAATGTAAAAGGAGCTGTCAAAAATGACGGCTCCTTTTTATCAGTTTGACAATTGTAATTTGTCTATTACTTGAACCATAACGAAGTAAAAGCAAAGGACCAGCCGACTTTTACAGTCAGGCTTTCAATAGCCGCGCCGCAGTGTTTGATAAGCCAACTAAGAGGAGCGAGGGAACGGCTTGCGAAGCAAGACGCACGAGCACGCACTCGTTCAAGCTCCGGCGCGTTTGCGTGCGAATGTGCCGAGCTGTCGACTGAGAGCCGTGAGCTATGTACTGCGGCGCGGCGTTGCGGGTGTCGAGCGGGAACGGCTCGTTTGTTTTTCTTTTGCAGGCGTTTTCTTTTTCAAATAAAAAGAAAATACCGAAACGCGGAAAGTGTATATCGTTTGATTATTGTGGGGTGCAAAGGTAGTAGCTAATTATCAACAATCCGCAATTACTATAAATTCGTATCGCTATCGCCGATAGCGGACAGTCGCAATGGCTGTCCCTGCAGGTTTCGTCTCAATAAATTGGTTCAAATTTCGCGGGCGAATAATATCCGCCCCTACCGCATGACCATAAGCGAAGCGAAACAACCCCTCAGTCTCGGTTTACGCCGAGCCAGCTCCCCTTGCAGATGAGCCTTAAATAGATTCTACGGTGAATCTAACATTTCCGCTCCGTTTATCGCATCATGCGGCTTCGATATACGCAGAAAAAGTCCCGGCAGACATTCCTGCCGGGATTGAAGCTGTTTTATGAACACCCTGCTTTTTATTCTTCCTCTGTTTTGCCTTCGGCTTTGTCGTTCTCGTTGAATTTGTTGAGAAAATAAAGATAAGTCTCAGCATAGACGCGCTTTCTTGTCTCGAACCTGTCGCCGTCGTTGTGGTTGCGCGTATAGTGATCGACATCGGGCTTCAATATCTTTGTTATCTCTAGCGCTATTTTCTGATTTGTCATTTTATCGCCTCCGCGGTTTTCATCTGTATATTACCACCGAAGTAAATATTTTTTCAACTATCGGGGCTCATTATTATTACTTAAAAGAAGCAATTATTAAAATTATAAAATGGCGGTTCACGATTCGATAAGAGAATACTTTTTTGTGCATTCTTGCTATTGACTCACAAAAAACAAGGTAATATAATGACATTGATGTTAAAAAAGACACCCGATGCAGCAAATTTCCCACTGTTTTAAGGAAGGAGATTGCTACACCAACCATCAAGGAGAGGAAGATCTATCCATGGAAAACAAGAATCAGCGCATCTGCATCATCGGCGGCGGCCCCGCAGGCACGAGCATGGCTATGTACCTGGAGAAAAAGGGCTATGACAACTATGTCATCTATGAGAAGTCCGGCAAAGTCGGCGGCAAGGCATTCTCGCCCATGATGAAGGTCAAGAACGCACAGGGCAAATGGGAAGACCGCACCATTGAAATGGGCGCGGTCATGGGCTGCGACACTTACTTCGCAGTTCACGAGTGCGAAGAGTTCGGCGGCACGACCCATCTCGACGGACCGCCCATGGGCAGAAGATTTATGAATGTCGACGGTACGCCCCAGAAGTCTTCTCCCCTCGCACTGCTCAAGAAGATCATGAAGATGAGAAAGCTCTCGAAACTCCTCGAGACGAAGTACAAGGGCTACGATGTCAACGGTCACAGAGGCGTGTCCGAGGGTCGTTATGAGGGTCCCTGCCCGTCTCCCGAGATGAAGCTTGCTCACGTCGAGGGCGAGAACCCGAACCTGAAGGATCTTTCGATGCCCTTCTCCGAGTTCCTCAAGCTCAACCACTGCGAGGACGCAGAGCTCGTCTGGAAGGGTCCGTTCACTTCCTTCGGCTACGGCTACTTCGACGAGATCCCGGCGGCTTATGTTCTCAAGTATCTTGATGCCTTCACCGTCAAGCAGTTCCTTTCCACCGGCAAACTGTGGACTTGGTACAACGGCACCCAGAGCATCTGGGAGGGCGTCAACAGCCACCTGAAGCATCCCGCTCTGCTCAACTCCGAAGTCACTAACATCAAGCGTGAAAACGACAAGGTCTATGTCACCGTAAACGGCAAGACCGAAGAGTTCGACAAGCTCATCATCTGCACCCCGCTCGAGCTGTTCCTCGGCTACGGCGATCCCCGCCCGGAAGAGAAAGAGCTGTTCTCCAAGATAGTCCACAAGGAGTATTTTACCATGGCTGTCCGTCCCGAAGAGGGCAACGCGCCTGACATCTCCTACTATTTCTTCGAGAACATGACCAACGAGACCCGCGGACATCTTATGGTGTTCTATCATCGCTGGTCCGACGGCGTCACCGATCAACCGCTCGTTACATTCACCCTGCGCAACCACGAGGGTATGGAGGATGTTCCGTTTGAGGACGCAAAAGCGACTACCCTTGCAGACATGGAGAAGTGCGGCCTGAAGGTCGACAAGATCGAGCGTATCGACGACTGGTATTATTTCCCGCATGTCGGCAGCAAGGATTACGCCGACGGCTGGTATGAGAAGGTCGAAGCTATGCAGGGTAAGGACAACACCTACTATGCAGGCGAGGTTATGGCATTCGGCGACATGGAAGAAACCGTTGAATACAGCCGCGACCTTGCAAGAAGATTCTTTTAATTGAAGAGGTAAAATCATGCCGGAACAGAATAAGAAAATAATCAGCAAATATCAGGGCGACAAGAACCCCGATGAACGCTATCTCAAGCTCGGCAGAAAGATAACCGACGCTATGGGACATAAAATCTCCGGAGTGACATCCGACGACCCGGAGTATTGGGGACTCAGAGAAGTCCTTACTCCCGAGATGTGCGATATCGCCAACAAGATGAAGCTCCGCCAGCACTACACTTTCGAGCAGCTGCTCGAGATGAACCGCGACTACGAAGCTATCGATCTGCAGAAGATACTCGATGAGATGTCTTACATAGGCATCCTTGAGTATGACTACGGCGACAACTACGACCACACTCACGAGCTCAAGGATCGCCCGCGCATCAGGCGCTACAGACTGCCGTTCTATGTCCCCGGCTCCGCCGAGCTGTTCAACTCCTCGGTCGACAGGATCGCAAAGAACCCCGCAGTTGCCTCGTTCTTCGAGCGCATGACTTTCATCCCCCTCGCGGGCATCACTCAGATGGTCCCGCCCGGAGGCGACGGAATCGGAATGCATGTCATCCCGGTCGAGAAAGCTATCGACGCCGAGAGCAAGTCGATAGACCTTGAGCACATCTCATATTGGCTCAAGAAATACGAGGGTCACATCTCCGCAGGTATCTGCTCCTGCCGCGCTTCGCGCGCAGTGCTCGGCGACGGCTGCACCGATGATTTTGACGATTGGTGCATCCAGCTCGGCGACATGGCAGACTACACCGTTGAGACCGGACGCGCGCACTACATAACCAAAGAGCGCGCTCTCGAGATACTCGAACTTGCCGAGAAAAACGGCTATGTCCATCAGATAACCAACATCGACGGCGAGAACAAGATTTTCGACATCTGCAACTGCAACGTCAAGATCTGCAACGCTCTGCGTACTTCTCTGCTGTTCAATACACCCTATCTTTCGCGCAGCTCCTACACCGCAAAGGTCGAGAAGGAGAAGTGCGTAGCCTGCGGCAAGTGCGTTGAGACCTGCCCGGCGGGCGCTGTCAAGATGGGTCAGAAGCTCTGCCGCAAGGACGGCTCCGAGGTCAAATATCCTCATGCTCCCCTGCCGGACAACAACATCTGGGGACCCTATGCATGGGATGAGGACTACCGCGACACCGCGCGTATGTCCAACACATATGCCAGCGGCTCCGCTCCGTGCAAGGCGGCATGTCCTGCGCACGTGCCCGTTCAGGCTTATCTGCGCCTCGCCCACGATGGCAAGTACCGCGAGGCTCTCGCTATGATAAAGACCGAGAACCCGTTCCCGGCTGTCTGCGGACGCGTCTGCAACAAGAGATGCGAATCCGAGTGCACCCGCGGCAAGATTGACGCTCCCGTTTCGATAGATGCGGTCAAGAAGTTCGTCGCCGATCTCGACCTCAACGCTGAGGACAGATTCGTGCCCGAAAAGACCGTTCAGTCGACCCACGGCGCGTTCGACGAGAAGATTGCCATCATCGGCGGCGGTCCTGCCGGCCTGAGCGCGGCATACTATCTCGCACAGATGGGTTACAAGCCCACCGTTTTCGAAAAGAACCCGATCCCCGGCGGTATGCTCACCTACGGCATCCCCAGCTATAAGCTTGAAAAGGATGTTATCGCCGCAGAGATCGATATCATCAAAGAGCTCGGCGCCGAAATCAAGTGCGGCGTTGAGGTCGGCAAGGATATCACAATAGCTCAGCTCAAGGAGCAGGGCTACAAGGCGTTCTATATTGCCATCGGCTGTCAGGGCGGCAGACGCCCCGGAGTCAAGAACGACGACGCACCCGGCACACATATCGCTGTTGAGTATCTGCGCCACTGCTTCGAGCACCGCGAGGATACATTCGACGGCAGCGTAGTTGTCATCGGCGGCGGCAATGTCGCTATTGACTGCGCAAGAAACGCTCATCGTCTCGGAGCTTCCGAGGTCAGCATGTTCTGCCTCGAGTCGCGCGATGAGATGCCCGCGAGCCGCGAAGAAGTCGCAGAAGCCGAAGAGGAGAACATCAAGGTCAATCCCTCCTGGGGTCCCAAGGAAGTCCTCGTCGACGAGAGCGGCAAGGTCACCGGTATCGTGCTCAAGAAGTGCGTGCGCACAATCGACCCCGAGACCAAGCGTTTCTCGCCTGTATATGACGAGAACGAGACTATCGAGGTCAAAGCAGACAAGATTGTCTTCGCTATCGGTCAGGCTATCGAGTGGGGCAACCTGCTTGAGGGCACTAAGGTCACTTTCTGGCACGGCAACTATCCCGTCGCAGACAAGTTCACCTATCAGACCGAGGATCCCGATATCTTCGTCGGCGGCGATGTTTACACAGGTCCGCGCTTTGTTATCGACGCTATTGCCGCCGGTCACGAGGCAGCAGAGAGCCTGCACCGCCACGCCCGCCCGGACGCTTCCATGACCATCGGACGCGACCGCCGCAGCTTCACTCCGCTGAACAAAGACGATATCAAATTCCCGTCCTATGACACGGCAGGCCGTCAGGAGGCCGGTATGGACGAGTCGATAGACGCGAAGATGTCCTTCAAGGACGCGCATCTGGATCTGACCGAAGAGCAGGTCAAGATTGAGACCGGGCGCTGCCTCGGATGCGGCGCATCGTATGTCGACTACAACAAGTGCATCGGCTGCGGCCTCTGCACGACGAAGTGCGAATTTGACGCTATCCACCTCGTGCGCGACCATCCGGAATGCTCGAAGATGTGCGTTGCCGAGGACAAGGTCGGCGGACTTCTGAAATATTCCGTCAAGCGCGCCTTCAAGATTCTGGGTCACTTAGGCTCGGACGAGGCGAAGGAGATGGCGAAAAAGCGCAAGGCCTATAAGCAGGCTCAGCAGAACAAGGATTGATTTCATGCATGAATTAGGCATAGTTCTCCATGTCATAGATCAGGTGGAGGAGCTCGCCAAGGAAAACAATGTCAGCAAGGTGACCCGCCTCACGCTTGAGGTCGGCGAAGTGTCGTCGATAGTTCCGTCGTATTTTTCGGACTGCTTCGAGTGGGCGAAGAAAAAGACGGAATATATGCAGGACACCGAGCTTGAAATGATTATTCTCGAGGGCGTCTCCTACTGCAAAGACTGCAAAAAGACCTACAAGACAACGGAATACGCAAAAAAATGCCCGCACTGCGGCAGCGACAACACCTATCTCGTGACAGGCAACGAGTTGCGCATCAAGGACATTGCGGTTGTTGACAAAAAATAGCCGTGCGGTAAAACAAAAGACAGCACCGTTTCTAAAAATTGAAACGGTGCTGTAATTTTTTATTTTTCAGTGTCTCTCGTCAAAATTTGAATAGGTCTCGCAGAAGCGCGCCTGGAACGACGCGGGTTCATCGCCTGCATAGAGGTGAGAAATATCGCCGAATGCGTTGCATCTGAAAACGGCCTTCCCCTGCTCGCGTTCCTCGGTTATCAGCGTCGTCACCGAGGTCGGCAGTGCAACGAAATTATGCCAGAGCACAACGGGCGATATCTTTAAAATATGCGAGAGCAGGACGCACTCCACGCCGAAATGGCAGAAGAGCACCACGGTGTCGCTGTTCTCCCGCTCGACTCTGTATATCTTGCCGTCGTGGATATAGCCGTGGCGCGCAAGCAGCTCGTCTATGCCGTCGCAGACGGTTTTGTATTTTTCGGGCACATCCCCGCTGCTGTAAAACGGAGTTGATATCCACTTGTCCTTGTCGTAATAGTCGTCGTTTTCGCTCAGAAACGCAGGCGTTCTGTCCCAGGGATAGGTGCTCTCCCCGCTCTCCGGATCTATGACATAGCCGTCGAACTCGCGCAGCCAGTCGAATATCTCCGCCGTTCTGCCGAGCGCGTTGAGCGTCGCTTTTGAAGTATCCTTCGCCCTGCCGAGCGGCGAGCAGTAGAACGCCGCAACATCGAGCTTCGTCAGCCTGTCCTTGAGCAGCTCCGCCTCGCGCCAACCCTTGGGGGTCAGCGAGTCTATCGAATAATCCGGGTCTCCGTGACGAACGATAAGAAGTTTCATATAGCACCTCCGCAGTTGAGTCTTTTAAAATTATATTACTTTCGTCGGGATTTTTCAACAGGAGTGAATATTTAAAAATCCGAATGTAAATAAAAAAGATCATGATCCGTAAACCATGACCTTTTTGCGTTCTATGCCGTGCGTAGCTCTCGTTTATTCCTCGCTGACTACGCTCGAATATGCGGTAGTCACGCTGAGCCCCGGAACGGTTCCGAGCTTTTCGGCAAGCGACGAGATAGTCTCAAGCGGCGCATCGAGGGCGACGGAGACGAGATTCACGCCCTTTGTGCGGTAAGGGATGCCCATTCTGCCGATTATATGCTCGCCGAACTCATGCAAAAGCGCGTTGAGCTGCTCGACGGACTCCTCTTTTTCGACAACAACCGACATCACGGCAACTATCGTCTGCATAAAAACATCTCCTTACTTGAGAATCTTTATATTTCCGATAATCGGCAGCTCCTTTGCAGTGCCCTTGGCGGCATTGATGATTCCGATTACCGTAAGCACCGCAAACGCGATGTTAACCAAGCTGCACACGCCGCCGATAATAAGAGAAACGGTTTCGTTGACGGCTCCGACAGCGCTGACTATTATTCTGCTAACGAACGTCCATGCGAACTGGGCTATCGCGAGGACAAGTCCCTGATTCGTGTGGAAGCGTGCATATCTCGATTCCCTTGCGGCAAAGAGCGGAACAAGCACGAGTATTCCCAAATAAGCGAGTACCGCCATAACCTTGTTCGACTGAATGTCGTTTTGGTCGAACTCGGACGTTGTGTCGGGCGTGTTATTGAGCTCATTGATTTTTGTTCCGAAATCCTTCTTTTCCTCTTCCCACGGCTCTGCCTTAGGCGCTCCGGGCACAACGGGTGCGCCGCAGTCTGGGCAGAAGCGCGCCTCGTCATCTATCTTTGAGCCGCAGTTGGTGCAAAATGCCATTATTGTGTATCCTCCCTGATTCCTTAAAGTATTCTAATTATACCAACATTCCGCAAAGTTTACAAGCGCAAAGCGGCACTCGCTCTCAAAGCTCTCTCTGTGCATCGTCGAGCAGGCTCTCTTCCTCCCTGTGCCAGAGATATGCGAGCGTGCCGATGTAGCCTTCTTTCCACGGCTTGTATTTGCCGTTGTAGTGGACTATCGAGCAGTTCTTCTCAATCCACTCGTGGGTCTTGAGGCTGTGGAGCGCGGTCTTTTCGTCGAGGTTATATATCTCCGGCGAGACATAGCGCGTTTTGGTGCAGTAGAGCGCGTTTATAACATCCTGGTCGCCGAGATAGAGCTTGTCCGCGTTTTTATCTATATAATCAAAAAGCTCCTTTGATGTATAGCTGCGCCTGAGCTCGTCGAGGTTCATCATAAGTATGCCCGCATTGATATATCGCGAGCCCTCAGGCATACCCAAACGAATATGATTGATATCCTCGACCACGCCAAAAGTGTGGCTCGCCCCGGCGAAGCAAAAGCAGTCGAGATCCATGTTATAGAGATCGGATATAGAGTTGAGAATCAGCGTGTCCGGGTCGATATAAAGTATTCTGTCGAGCTCGGCGGGCAGAAATTCGTGCGCGGTGAGTCGATAATATGTCTCTTTGGTTATCCTGTCCTCCGTCGGAGCGTCGGCGTTGAGCTCGTGGGAAAGGCGGATGGAATGGACATTGAAGCGGCTGCGGTCGATGCCGCGGAATATACTGTCGATATTCTCGTCGGTCAGCGACGAATGGGCTATGTATAAATCGAACTTCGGGCAGTCGTCCGCGCGAACGAGCGAATGGAGCATCACGGACAGCGGCCGAATATAATTGGCGTCAAGCGTTACGAGTATGTTCATCAAAGACCTCCCGGTTATAGATTTCAATTAGATTATAATACATTTTCCCCTCTGTTTCAAGCGCAGAAAACGCCGCCACAAAGGACGGCGTTTTGTACTTTATATTTTCTTCTGCGCGCAGGCTTCGATAAGCTTATCGTGTAATCAAACCTTTCGGTCATGCTCACTCCACCTGTCGATGAAGTAAACTTTGACACGTTGTTGTTACAAGCAACTTGCTATGTACCTGCAAGCATCGTCTTTGTGATACCACAGCACTTGTCAGGAATATTCCTGAAACCTTTTTAAGGGTTTGGGATTCTCCCAACAATTTGCCTTTTGTCCCCAAAAGGTGATGCTTGTCCAGATGAAATAGGCTTTAACAGTAGACTAAAAATTAGTCGTTGTCATTTAAAACCACTTCTATCCCTAATAATTCTCGCTTAAGTGTTGGAAGTTTTTGGCAAAATTTTTCCAGTAATCCTATCTCCGTATTGAGATAAAAGCAACAGTTGTGACTACTGTAATTCCCACCATCATCCAATTCCATATATACTTCTATCAAAATATGTCCCAACCTATCTTTGTGTATAAATTCAAATGTTATGCATGCGTTGGAATCATCTCCTTTTTTACCATTTTCCCAAAAAAATTCTTTTGTTTTACCTTTAATAAAATCATTTAAGCCATTAAATAATGTATCAATGCTATCATCTGATATATATATATCATTTGTAGCTACAACATGACTAGACGCACAGGTGATTTTAACCTGATAGCAAAAAATATCCTGCCAAATCTTTTCTATTAAAATATAATCCGTCATTTGCTCCTCCATATTTATTTAAATTTAAAATCATCAAATATTTTTAATGTCTGGTTATAAACATAATGAATATTGATATTGCCTGTAAGCGCATTTATTTATCACCGTCCTTACCTTGATTATAAGTATAACAGCAAACATTTCCGGTATCAATAAACAATCGCAAAAATTGACACTTTGCGCAGACAAGGCAAAAATAACAGACAAACATACAGATTTGCCATAAAATTCTCTGCAATGCTTTCTTTGGCGGACTATCGCCGCTCAACCGGCAGTAATTTTATTAAAAAAACCACACCCCGTTCATCAGGCAACGCAGCTTGACAAACGGGGTGCGATTCACATTTACGGGGGATTACAGAAAAGATCAGGTCAGACTGATTTTGTCTATTCGTTCGAGCTCATCGCTCGTAAAAGATGTGTTTTCGATTACTTTTATATTATCGATGATTTGCGACGGCTTTGACGCGCCTATCAAAACGGAATTGACAATGCCGTCTTTCAGAACCCATGCCAGAGCCATTTCTGCGAGGGTCTGATTCCTCTCCTTTGCAATTTCCGAAAGCGCGCGGACTTTTTTGAGCTTCTCTTCGGTTATCGCGTTGACGGAGAGGAATCTGCCGTCAGTCATAACCCTGCTGTCGCTCGGAATGCCGTTTAGGTATCTGTCGGTCAGCAGACCCTGTGCAAGCGGACTGAAGGCGATAATGCCCTTGTTCAGCCTTGCGGCGGTGCTCTTCAGACCATTATTCTCTATTGTTCTGTCAAATATCGAATACCTGTTTTGATTTATCACGAACGGGCATTTGAGGTCTTCGAGAATGCTGCATGCCTTTTCGAGATTTTCGCCGTCATAGTTGGACACTCCCGCATAGAGAGCCTTCCCGCTGCGAACCGCCTGCGCAAGCGCGCCCATCGTCTCTTCGAGCGGAGTCTCGGGATCGAGGCAGTGGTGATAGAAAATATCAACATATTCAAGCCCCATGCGTTTGAGGCTCTGATCAAGGCTCGCAAGAAGATATTTGCGGCTTCCGTTCCGGCATCCGTAGGGTCCCGGCCACATCTCATAGCCCGCCTTCGTGCTGATTATCATTTCATCGCGGTATGCCCTCATCTCGTTGGCAAAAATTTTGCCGAAATTCTCTTCCGCGCTGCCGGGCGCCGGGCCGTAATTATTTGCCAGGTCGAAATGCGTGATGCCGTTGTCGAATGCGGTGAAGCAGAGTTCTTTCATGTTTGAATACTGCGCGTTATCGCCGAAGTTATGCCAAAATCCGAGCGACACCGCCGGCAGCTTCAGGCCGCTTTTTCCGAGGCGGTTATATTGCATCTTGTCGTATCTTTTTTCGTTTGCAACATGCATATTGATTCTCCTATATATCCGTGTCACTCTGCCTTATCCCAGCCGGAATAGAGGGTTATGCTTTCGTTGACTGTATCCTTGCTGATGTCAAATGCTTTTGTGCAGTCTCTGTCGCTGTACCAACCGGTGAACACATAGCCCTCTTTGACGGGGTCGTTTTCAACATTGACAAGCTGACCGTGCATAACCTTCTGATTCTCTATCTGAGAGCCGCCGTTCGTGTCGAAAGTTACCGTAAAACCCGCATGGCTTATTGCAAAAACTACACAGGCAATAAGAACAACAATACCCACGAGTATAAGCCTATCGGCGGTTTTTACAGATATTTTGACATTTCTGTAAAGCCCTCCCGGCTTTCTTTCTGTCGTAAGACCCATTGTGCTTTTTTCGTTATCCATGGTTTCACAGCCTTTCGGTTTCAGCATTCATTATCTGCGTGCGAGATATTTACGCATATCGATAGCGCAGGCAATAAGGATTATCATACCCTTGATGATGTAGAGCATATTTGCGGACACGGAGAGGAAGTTGAGTCCTGCAAAAATTATCTGTAAAAGCAGAACGCCGACAACTATTCCGCTTATCTTTCCTGTTCCGCCGACGAACGACACGCCGCCGATAACGCAGGCCGCGATAGCGTCGCATTCATAGTTGAGTCCCGTGTTTGCGGAGCAGGAAGCAATTCGCGCACCCTCGATGAATCCCGTTATGCCGTACATAACGCCTGCAAGAATAAACACAATGAGAATAGTCACAAAGACATTTACGCCCGAGACTCTTGCCGCCTCTTCGTTTGAGCCGACCGCAAACATATTTTTGCCGAACTTCGTCTTATTCCAGACGACCCACATGACAGCGGTCAAAATGATTGAATAGAGAACATATTTCGGGATCGCAACGCCGTCAATCGAGAACAGCGTGCCGGTGATAAACTTAGTATAGGACGGATCGAGACCGGAGAGCGTCTGTCCGTTGTTTCCGCCTATCATAAGATACATAAGAACCGTACCAAAAACGATAAGCTGGGTCGAAAGAGTGACTATAAACGGATGAAGCTTGAACTTGGCGACGAAAAATCCGTTCACAAGACCGACTGCGGCGCCTATGGCTATAACCGCGAGGAGCACGACGATCAGCGGCATCGTGTCAAGACCCTTGAACATCTTGTTCGCATAATCGCTCATCTGGAGCAGAGAAGCGGCGACGCAAGCCGTGAGTCCGACGCAACGGCCGGCGGAAATATCGGTACCGGTCAGCACTATGCATCCCGCAATACCCAAAGCGATCGGCAGTTTTGCCGCCGTGAGCGAGATTATGTTCACTATTGATGAAATGCTCAGGAACGCCGGCACCTTGACCGCAATAAAAATCACGGAAATCGCGATTATTATATACATCGCGTTGTTGAACAGCAGATCCGTCACAAGTCTTTTTTTATCGCCGCGGTCTGCCGCTTTGAATTTTTGGAGCCAGACCGAAACGCGCGAGCGCTTTACTTTTTTTGCACTTGTATCAGCCATGATGATTCCTCCTTAGACATATTTCGCCGCAAGGGTCATTATTTCTTCCTGGTTCGTCGTTCCTGCGTCCACTTCGCCCGCGAGCCTGCCGCCCGACATGACGAGTATCTTGTCGCAGACGCCCAAGAGCTCCGGCATTTCGGAGGAGACCATGATAACGGTTTTTCCCTTTTTGGCGAGATCGAGAATAAGCTGATATATCTCATATTTCGCGCCGACATCAATACCTCTTGTGGGCTCGTCGAGCAGGAGCACCGTGGGGTCGGTCAGAAGCCACCTTGCAAAAATAACCTTCTGCTGATTGCCGCCCGAAAGAGAGCTTATCTTCGTCTCCTGGCTGGGAGTTTTTATTTTCAGGGAGTTTATGTACTTGTCGGTAGTTACCTTCATTTTCTTCTTGCTGACAAACGGGCCCGTCATATACTTCTTCAGGCTTGCAACCGTCGCATTCTCTCTGATGTTGAGAATGCCGAAGATTCCCGTCGCGCGCCGTTCTTCGGTCAGAAGCGCAAATCCGTTTTTTATCGACTCGTGAGGAGTTTTGTTTTTTACCTCCTTGCCGTCAAGAAAAATCTTTCCGGAGCGGCGCGTCGTTATGCCGAAGATCTGCTCAAGAAGCTCTGTTCTGCCCGATCCGTCAAGTCCGGCGACACCGAGTATCTCTCCCCTGTTTGCCTCGAAGGACACATCTCTGAGATTTGTATATTCGCTGCCGAGGTTTTCGACTTTCAGCAGCACATCGCCGATCTCGTTATCCTTTTTCGGATAGCGGTTCGTCAGCTCGCGTCCGACCATGAGTCTGATTATCTCGTTCATGGTAAGCTCGCTCGCGGGCTTCGTCGCGACCCATCTGCCGTCGCACATTATTGTGACCTCGTCGCTGATACGCAGTATCTCTTCCATTTTGTGCGAGATATAGATAATCGCGCATCCGCGGTCGCGGAGCATATTGATTATGCGGAACAGATGCTCCGCCTCTTCCTCGGTAAGCGATGATGTTGGTTCGTCAAAGACGATTATTTTTGAATTATAAGAAACCGCTTTCGCGATCTCAACCATCTGTCTCTGCGAAACCGGCATAGTGCTCATTATTGTTTTGGGGTCAACATTTATTTCAAGCTCTTTGAATATTCTCGCCGTTTCGTCATACATTTTCTTTTCGCTTGTAAACGGAAGAAATTTTGAAACAGTCGGGAATCTTCCGAGCCACATATTATCCATGACATTGCGTTTGAGAGCCTGGTTGAGCTCCTGGTGAACCATCGCGACTCCGTTTTCAAGGGCTTCCTTGGAGTTTTTGTAATTCACCTCTTGGCCGTCGACATATATATGTCCGCCGTCCTTGCTGTAAACGCCGAAGAGGCATTTCATAAGAGTTGACTTGCCCGCGCCGTTTTCGCCCATAAGCGCGTGCACCGTTCCCCTTCTGACCGTCAGCTGTGCATGGTCGAGCGCCTTGACGCCGGGGAACGACTTTTCTATATCCACCATTTTGAGCAATACATCTTTATCGGAGTCCGGCTTATTTATATTGGTCTGCATATGTTTCACTCCTGTCTGCATCTGAGTTTTACGGTTGGGGCATAACGCCCCAACCGCAAATTGAAACCGTTTGATTATTCGCTCTCAGAAGTGTAAGCAGAATAGGGTATATTGACTCTCCAAGTGCCGACCGTATTTGCGGAATCGATGCCTTCGAGCGCATTTGTGCCGTTGAGCAGATTCTTCATGACGGTGGTTATAGCGGTTGCCATACCCTCGGCATCCTGCTTGATAGTGCCTATCATCGAGCCGGACTTGATAGCCGACTTTGCAGCATCTGTTGCGTCAACGCCGAACACGGGGATAACGGTCTTGCCGTCCTTGTTGTAGCCCGCGGTCTGAAGAGCGGATATTGCGCCGAGCGCCATCTCGTCGTTGTTCGCGATAACGAGCTCGATCATATTCTTGTTGGACTCGGTGTACTGTGCGAGAGCCGTGCTCATATAGTTTGTTGCGGCGGCAGACGACCACAGTCCGTCCTGGTCAACGAGGTACTTGTTCTTGTTTGCAGAATCGTAGAACTTGAGCTCGGGCTTTCCGGCAGCCTTGAGAATCGCGTTTGCGTCCTCAACACCGTACTTTGTACGCGCGATAGCTTCCATGTTGCCTTCCTGACCCTTGAACATGACGTAGCTGATGACTCCGTCATTGTTGAGGTCGAGCTTGCCATAGTTCTTCAGAACATATTCGCCTATCATTTTGCCCTGCATATGGCCTGCCTGCTCATAGTCCGTGCCGACGAATACGCACTTGTCATAGCTCTCGATAACGGACTGCTCAACGGAGCGGTTGAAGAATATAACAGGAACGTTCTTCGCCTTGGCGAGATTGATGATGTTCTGCGCCGCGTCGTTTGAACCGGTGTCAACAACATTGACGATAAGCAGCGAAGAGCCCTTTGCAAGAGCGGTCTGAACCTGCTCGGTCTGCGTGGTCTGGTTGCCGTTGGCGTCATAGTCATTGTAGGTATATCCGCTGTCGCTCAGGATCTTGTCCATCGACGAGCGAACGGTGGAAATATACGCGTCGCTGAAGGTATAATAAAATACGGAAATCTCACCTTTTGTTGAGCCCTTGTCTCCGGAGCCGCCGCCGGACGAGCAGGCGGCAAAGCTGGCTACCATGAGCACTGCCAATAATAATGCTAACAACTTTTTCATAAGATTACCTCCTTAAAAGAATTTCTTCGTTATCAGCATCTTCATTATAGCTTCGGGTTTCAAAAAACAGAATGAGATTTTCTATCTAAAATGTATAAAATTTTACGATGTTGTCGAATCAATATATATACTTTGCCGCTTTAGCGAGAAGAAACCGCCCGGATGCTTATTTCTCACATCCGGGCGGTTTTGTTAATCATATTTATCGAAGCCGAAAAGGATCTTCTGAACATCAGCCGAGAACATATTGCTTCGGTCAACGACATAGACATCTGTTTTTATCACGCTCTCGGTCTTCTTGCCCGAGAGTATGTTCGCCGAGTTCATAACGGCAAGATAACCCATGGAAAACGGGTTCTGTACAATGAGCGTATCGAGTTCCCCCGTTTCGAGCATGCCGACACATTCCGTGTTGTTGTCGAAGCCTATCGCGCAGACGCAGTCTTTTAGCCCGAGCTCCTTTATCGCCATTCCGACGCCGAGGGTCGACCATTCGTTGAAGCCGACGAGAAGATTGATCTGCGGATTCTCTTCAAGAAGCTTTCTTGCGCCCGCGGTCGCGCTCTGGGCGTTGGACGAAACGCTGACCATAGCGACTATCCTGGCGTTTTTAACGTTTTTAATTTCGTCCTGAAAGCCCTGCAATCTCTTGCTGCCGTTTTCGGTGTTCTCGCCGTAGTTTACTATTCCGATATTGATGCTTTCCTGCTCTCCGCAGAGCTTCTGCGCGACCTGAGCGGTTTTCAGTCCTGCTGAGTAATTGTCGGTTGCGATAAACAGCTCTTTGTCCGCCACATCAACATCGCTGTCCACGGTTATTATTTTTATACCCTTCTCTGCCGCCTTGCGAACAGCTGGGGCATTTTTTTCATAGTCTATCGCGGACAGGATAATGGCGCCGACATTTCGCGAAACGGCATTTTCTATCATCCTGTTCTGGGTTTCGTAGTCCTCCTCGTTATCCGGTCCCTCGAAAGTGATATCGATATTGAACTCGGTCGCGGCGGAGAGAGCGCCTTTTTTCACATCGTTCCAAAAATCCGATTCGCTCTCCTTTATTATTATGGCGACGCTCGGGGTGTCGGAATCAAAGCCCTGCCCGTCCTTGCATCCGGATAAGCCGCAGAGCAAAAGGACGGCAATCATAATTAGAGCTGCACTTCTCTTAATATTCATTTTCCCGTCCTTTCTCGATCTTCGGAATCCTTATAGTGACGGTTGTGCCGACATCGAGCTCGCTGTCAATAGAGATTCCGTATTCATCGCCGAAATAAATCTTGAGCCTGTCGTTGACATTTTTAACGCCGATGCCCTTTGAATCGCTCCTGTCTTTTTTCAGGATAGTTTCGCACTGCTCCTTAGTCATTCCGAGTCCGTTATCGGAAACGGTTATCACAATATCCTTTCCGTCGCCGTGAACGCAGATGCGTATCTCGCCCTCGTCCACCATTCTGTCGAGCCCGTGATAGATGGCGTTCTCAATAAAGGGCTGAATAGTTATCTTGTTGCACATATATTCGAGCAGACTCTCATCCACATCAAAAGAATAAGTGAACTGATTTTTGTATCTGTAGCTCTGGATTATCAAATAGCTTTCGGCGTGGCGAAGCTCGTCGCGGATGGTGATAAACTCGTTTCCGTGGCTGATGCTTATTCTGAACAGCTTCGCAAGAGCGCCGACCATCTCAACCGCTTCTTTGCTGTTATCCTGCTCGCACATCCATTGAATGGAGTCGAGCGTGTTATAAAGGAAGTGGGGATTTATCTGCGCCTGAAGAGCCTTGAGTTCGGTCTTTCTGAGAACTATCTCCTCATTATGCACCTTTTCCATGAGCGACTGTATCATATGCACCATGTGCTCAAACGACGCGGAGAGGGTGCTGAACTCAACTACATTCGCCTTGTCCGCTTTATATTTATATGTTTCCGCCTGCTTTTCAAAGCTCTGCATTGACGAGACAAGGCGTCTTACGGGTCTTGTTACCGTCCGCGAAAGCAGGAAATATACAGTGACGGAGATGATAAGGCTGAACAGCAGCGCAACAGCCATCCCGACCGCTATCTGCCTTTTGACGGACTGAGCCACTTCGTCGGTAAAGCTGACTCCGACTATTTTCCAGTTGCATGAATTAAGGGACGAAACCGTGTAAATATTGTCTTCTCCCCTGTGGACGCCATCCGTCATTTCTGAAACTTCGTCGGTATTCTCTTTTTTGATGCCGGAAAAAAGCATCTGCTGCTGCGGATGGTAGACTATCCCGCCCTTTGAATCAATAATATAGCAGTATCCCCTCTGGCCTATGCTTATCTTGTCAATATATTTCGCGATTGAAATAAACTCGAAATTGACGGCGACAAAGACCTGCTTTTGAAAAAGATCTGAATATTTTTTCTTTGCAATGGTCACGACCCACGGGTACTTGTTCTCATAGAGCGTGTCAACATGGGGCTGGGTTATCGCATAGCCGTCCTTGAGGCTCGAAAAAATCGATTTGTCAAAGGACAGATCGGTCGCATTTTTCTTTGCAATGTCGCCGCTGTCGTTTTCGGTCAGAAGAATATTGCCGTCGGTGTCATAAATCGTTACGCAATAGATATCGTCCTCAAGCCTCGCCGCAGTTGAAACAACTTTTTCAAGCGACTGCAGGCTGTCGCAGCTGTCCGCCTCGTCGCAGAGGTTGTCCAGCTTGTTTTTGATGGACGAGATGTAATTTGAAACCGTGCCGTTCGCCTGCGACACCGATTGCTTTGACGAGACATACGCCGAATTGAACATCGTCCTTTCGTAGAATACACCGAAAAGGAGCGTGGCGCCTACAGTAGAAAACATCACGCCGAACACAACAATTGCAATTATGAGCGTTGACAGTTTTATTCCGGCGCGTTTAAATATCTTTCCCACCCAAACGCTCCTCTCTGTATTTGTTCGGCGAAACCCCGTAATATTTTTTGAAGCAATAGCTGAAATAGTGCTGATCGCTGTAACCGCACTTCTGCGATATTTCAAATATCTTCATCGAGGTGCACAAAAGCAGATCGCTCGCCGCTTTCATCCGCCTTTCGGTCACAAGGGCAACAAAATTCTTTGACTTTTTCTTTTTTATCAGCGCGCTCAGATAGTTCGGGCTGACGCCCAGCTTGTCGCTCGCGTCCGTCAGGGATAGATCTTCGTTCATATATTCCTCGTTGATTATCTGCAGCGCATGGTCGCAGAGAGCCTCGCTCTCATGCCTCTGCGAGCGCGAGATAATATCCCTCGCATCAAGGCAGAGCGAAACAAGCTCGTTTTTATACTGCTCGTTAAAGTCGAAGGACAGGCGGGACATGAACGAATTGTTGGAGGTAAACAGCTCCGCAGCGGCGTTGCCGTCCGGCAGAACGCTGACGCATCTGTGCGCGGTAGCAAGAATCTGAATGATAATATAATCAATGCCATCGCGCGTCTTTCCGGAAAGTATCTCGTCAAGGAACGACTTTATCTCATCCTTGCTCCCTATCTTCAGAAGCTGTTCGAGCTTATAGACGGATTTTTCGGCATTTTCAAACTCGTGTGTGCTCTTGCGCTCCTGGTCGTTGATATATCGGATGTTGCCCGTGCCGTCGGAGGTATAGCGCCGCGCCGTGATAGCCTGAGTGCAGGCGAGCGCCAAAAGAGACGGATCCTGAACGGTCTCGCTGATGCCGATAGTGCAATCCTGATTCAACAGTTTTTTTGCGCTCTGCACAAGTTCAATAACGGGGAGTCTCAGTTTTGTTGACATCTCTTCCGGCTCGCTTGTTACAAGAGTAATTATTCTGCCGTTAACAAAGAAGCTTTCGCACAGAGCATATTTATTGAAAATACTGTTGACAAAATCGATATGCTGCTGAGAGGTGCAGGTCTTGCCCGTGTTTGCCTTGAATTTTGAAGCAATGACGCTGTAGCAGTCGCCGTCGCTTTTGATTATTCCGAGCTTTTTGGCATTCTCAGTTAAGTCGTCAGAAGCGCGGACATCCTCGCCCGTACCGAGTAGGAGCGGAAGCAGGAATTCCGCCTTTTCAAGCCGCAGAGAGATATCTTCGTTTGACCCGCCGCTTTTGAGCAGTTCAAACTCCCTGTCCATCTCGGCTCCGATTTTTTCAAACTCTTCGGTGAGTTCGGATGCGGAAACAGGTTTGAGAAGATATCTTATGACATTGTATTTGAACGCCTCCTGAGCGTATTCAAAGTCATCATACCCGCTCAGGATAACAAATTTCGTCGCCGGTCTTATTTCGCGAGTCCTTTTCGCAAGCTCAAGTCCGGTCATAAGCGGCATTTTGATATCGGTCAGAACAAGATCGGGTTCAAGCTTTTCGAGAAGATCGAGCGCCTCTATTCCGTTTTCGGCGCCGCCGACAACCTCAAAACCCGCTCTCTGCCAATCGACATTGCCGATAACCGCCTCTCTCTGGCGTATCTCATCGTCAACAACAAGCACACTGTACATAATCATGACCTCGCACAAAAATCATTTGTTTTATGTATACCGACTTTGCGGCGCATCCGGCAGAAATACAAATCATAACAGTATTTTTCGGATGCCGCTTCTGATTTTATTATATAAAAACTTCCGATTATTATCAAGATTTAACTTTTTCACGGTGTCAAATATAAAAAAGCAAAAGGATGTCGCGGCAATTATTGTAATAGGAGATTTATTTTTCCGTGCCGCAGTCGGATTATAAATTTACGTCATAATAATACTAACCCCCAAAAAGTTAAATTCCGGGGGTTAGTATTATGATTGTTCTCGTCTGCCGTTAGCATCGCTTTCGGCTCAATCCTTTTCGACATAGTAATATAAATCCGCGGCGGCATATGCTTTATACAAATCCCCCGTTTCCCGGTCTACGATATACCAGCCATGTGTAAACGTAAAATCTCTTCCGACTGTGTATGCATGAGCCAAGAAATACGGCTTACCATTTATAACTACCTTATGGTCGATTTCCCTTATCATCTTGTCATTGTCCGGGGCGATTCTCGCATTAAGTATTGCTATAGCCTGCTTTTCTGTCAGCAAATCGTCATCTTCGCCGGGCATTGTTTCGCTTTCCCTTGGATAATAATCTTCTCTTGTCTTAGCTATAATCCATTTGCTGTTCTCGTCCGTCGTTTCCAGTAAGGCACTGACCGCTTCGGAGAACTCCGTTGTGCTTTCTGTATCAGCCGCCTCTGATGTCGTATTTTCATCAAATGTTTCGCTCGGCGAGGAACTTGACTCTGACGACTTACAAGCTGATAACAGTCCTAAAGAAACGCACAGAAGTGAAATGATTATCGCCGCAAACATCAATTTTGTTGCTACTCTTGTCTTTTTCATTATTAAATCTCCTCTTTGCATAAAGTTCGATAGTCTATCCTCTGCCGCTGCGCGGAGAATATAGTCGCAACACTTTTACTCCGTCTTTTCGCCGGGACAAGGGTCTGTTCCGCTTTTCTGCAGTTTTGCACAATACCGTTTAAGGAATATTACCCGTTCCAGCCAAACAGCTACCTCCTGTACCATAAAAAGTGGAATCCCTATAACAACAGCTCCAAAAAGTACGCTCAAAACCTGAAGCAAGAATTCCGGGACTTCATAATAATTCAAAACTATTTTCGAAAAAGCATTCGCGGCTTTGTTACCAAATATAATCATGGAAAAACACAGCAGTATAGTTATAAGCCACTGTATAAGATTACTCCTCTCTTTCATTTTTTCATAGTTGTCTATCTTTATTTTTCTGCCGCATTTCGAGCATTGGTATTCTTCTTTAAGTGTAACGTCTGCTTTTAATTTATAAAACCCAAACTCCCTAAAGCTGGGATATATTTTATGCCTGTCCGCATTTTTATGTTTATCCATATATTTTAATTCCTTTCATACCGCACAATTGATTTTTGTTCCGCGAAAATTTTCAGCCCATTGGAACCACATCCTCTGCGTCAAATTTGCACATGTAAAAATTTCTCTAACCTACTTTTGGCTTCATCATATCATAGTGTAATTATAGTGTCAATTGCTTTTTGAACATCCGGAATATATGTCTATGTTAGGCAACGAAAAAACTCCGTCCGGAGAACCGGACGGAGCTTTTGATTTAGATTTACGCGTTGTGCTTCTTGATAGCTGCCTGAGCTGCGCTGAGGCGTGCGATCGGCACGCGGAAGGGCGAGCAGGAGACATAATCAAGGCCGATATCGTTGCAGAACTCGACAGAGCTCGGGTCGCCGCCGTGCTCACCGCAGATACCGCAGTGGAGCTTCGGGTTGACGGGCTTGCTGAGCGCAATGGTCATCTGCATGAGCTTGCCGACACCGTTCTGATCAAGCTTTGCGAACGGATCGTTCTCAAAGATCTTGGTGTCATAGTAAGCGTTGAGGAACTTGCCTGCATCGTCACGGCTGAAGCCGAAGGTCATCTGAGTCAGGTCGTTGGTACCGAAGCAGAAGAAATCAGCCTCAGCAGCGATCTCGTCGGCGGTGAGAGCCGCTCTCGGGATCTCGATCATGGTGCCGACCTCATACTCGAGATCAATACCGGCAGCCTTTATCTCAGCGTCGGCAACCTCGACAACGATCTTCTTGACGAACTTGAACTCCTTGACGTCGCCGACAAGCGGAATCATGATCTCGGGAACGATCTTCCAATCGGGATGCTTCTTCTGAACATTGATAGCAGCGCGGATAACGGCAGCGGTCTGCATCTTTGCGATTTCGGGATAGGTGACGGTCAGGCGGCAGCCGCGGTGACCCATCATCGGGTTGAACTCGTGGAGAGAAGCGATGATAGCCTTGATCTCATCAACGGACTTGTGCTTCGCAGCCGCAAGAGCCTCGATGTCGGTCTCCTCGGTGGGAACAAACTCATGGAGAGGCGGATCAAGGAAGCGGATGGTTACCGGCTTGCCCTCAAGGGTCTCATAGAGCTTCTCGAAGTCGCCCTGCTGATAGGGAAGAATCTTCTCAAGAGCTTCTTCTCTCTCTTCAACAGTATCGGAGCAGATCATCTCGCGGAAAGCAGCGATTCTGTCAGCCTCGAAGAACATATGCTCTGTACGGCAAAGGCCGATGCCCTCTGCGCCGAGCTCAACAGCCTTGGCTGCGTCGCGCGGAGTATCTGCGTTGGTGCGAACCTTAAGGGTTCTGTACTTATCAGCCCAGCCCATGATTCTGCCGAACTCGCCTGCGATGGAAGCGTCGACAGTCGGGATGATGCCGTCATAGATGTTACCGGTGGAGCCGTCGATGGAGATGAAGTCGCCCTCATGGAAGGTCTTGCCTGCGAGAGTGAACTTCTTGTTCTCCTCGTCCATGATGATCTCGGAGCAGCCGGAGACACAGCAGGTACCCATACCACGGGCAACAACAGCTGCGTGAGAGGTCATACCGCCGCGGACAGTCAGGATACCCTGAGATGCCTTCATGCCGGTGATGTCCTCGGGAGAAGTCTCAAGGCGGACAAGGACAACCTTCTCGCCTCTTGCCTTCCAAGCCTCAGCGTCGTCAGCGGTGAAGACGATCTTGCCGCATGCAGCGCCGGGAGAAGCGCCAAGACCCTTACCGATCGGGGTAGTGGCCTTGAGTGCCTTTGCGTCAAACTGGGGATGAAGGAGGGTGTCGAGGTTTCTGGGCTCGATCATAAGAACAGCCTCTTCCTCGGTTCTCATACCCTCGTCAACGAGATCGCAGGCGATCTTGAGAGCTGCCTGAGCGGTTCTCTTACCGTTACGGGTCTGAAGCATGAAGAGCTTGCCGTGCTCGACGGTGAACTCCATGTCCTGCATATCTCTGTAATGGTCTTCAAGAATCTTGCAGACCTTCTTGAACTCTGCGAACGCCTCGGGGAACTTCTGCTCCATCTCAGCGATCTTCATGGGAGTACGGACGCCTGCGACGACGTCCTCGCCCTGTGCGTTGGTGAGGAACTCACCGAACAGGCCCTTAGCGCCGGTTGCGGGGTCGCGGGTGAACGCAACGCCGGTGCCGCAGTCATCGCCCATGTTGCCGAACGCCATGGACTGGACGTTAACGGCAGTACCCCACGAATAGGGGATATCGTTGTCGCGGCGATAGACGTTTGCGCGGGGGTTGTCCCAAGAACGGAACACAGCCTTGATGGCGCCCATCAGCT
>OKUC01000131.1_pt1 | contig 46060 bp, 39 predicted proteins | sample 1606761 | NCBI WGS metagenome assembly OKUC01 (sample SAMEA3882542, study PRJEB24775) | human gut metagenome | biome: human-associated habitat; feature: intestine environment; material: feces | place: Netherlands | collected 2009/2010 | reverse complement strand
CCGTCTCCACCCGGCCCCGGTTTTCCGGCACGGTGACGTCCGTGACCCAGGCGTTGAAGGCGGCGTCGTTGGCGGTGGAGCCGAAGAAGGTCATGACGCAGTCCAGCACCACCACCAGCACCGCCGCGCTGTGGGCCGCACCGGCCAGGGGGCTTCTTTTGATGAAGGCGAAGGCCCCGATGCTGACGCCCCACAGCAGATAGCCGATGACGATCAGGGCCTTCCGCCGCCCCAGCCGGTCGCTGAGGGCCCCCATCACCAGGGTGGTGACGGTGGCGGTGACGGCGCTCCAGGCCACCATGGCGGCGATCATGGACGTGTCCCCGGAGATGGTGTTGTACAGGAACACGTTGAAATACATATTCTCAATGACCCAGGCGATCTGTCCGAACAGGCCGAAGGCCAGCAGGGCCGCCCAGGTGCGGCCGCCCAGTCTGGTTTTCATGTTACCGCTCCTCCTCGTGAAGATTCCAGCCGTACAGGGGGTAGCGTTGGAGGCTGCCGAACAGCTTCTGCTTGATATCCGGATACCGGCCCTCCAGCCCGGCGATGAGTTCCTTTACCTCCTGGCGGCGGCTGTGTCCGTTGGCGGGACAGGGGTTCTCCACCACCGGCAGCTCCAGCCGCCGGGCCACCCGGCGGATCTCCTCCTCCCGGCAGTACAGCAGGGGGCGGATCTGGGTGATGCCGGTGCGGTCCAGGTAAGTCACCGGCTGGAAGCAGCCGATGCGCCCCTCGAACAGCAGGTTCATCAGCAGAGTCTCGATGGCGTCGTCATAGTGGTGGCCCAGGGCGATCTTCCGGATGCCCAGGTCCGTAAGGGCCGTGTTCAGGCTGCCCCGCCGCAGCTTGGCGCACAGGGAACAGGGGTTCTTTTCTTTTCGCTCGTTGAACACGATGTCGTATACCGGCACGGAGATGCGGGTATAGGGAACGTCCAGCTGCGCGCAGTAGTCGGCCACCGGGGAGAAGTCCATCCCCGGCATACCGGTCTCCAGCGTGATGGCCTCCACCCGGAAGGGCTTTGGATAGAATGCCCGCAGCCGGGCCAGGGCCGTCAGCGTCAGCAAGCTGTCCTTGCCGCCGGAGACGCCTACGGCCACGGTCTCTCCGGCTTCGATCATGTTGTAGTCCTCCACACAGCGGCGGACCAGTCCCAATATGTGCTGCACGGTCATGCCTCCTGAAAATGTAAATTGCGATTTGAGAAAACGAGAGTATAATTAAGAAAACGAGAGAAAACGCAAGATGTTCACATCGTAAATCAAATCAATATTGACAACGCGCCGGCGCTGTGGTATAAATAATCCTGCGCGCTGAGCGCGTTTTCTCTGCCCCGATTGTAACAAGGGCGCGTGAAAAAGTAAAGCACACATTATGATATAAATTGGAGGAAGATCACCATGTCCACTTTCATGGCAAACAAGGCCAACATTGAGCGCAAGTGGTACGTCGTGGATGCCGCCGGCAAGCCCCTGGGCAAGACCGCCGTCATCGTCGCCGACCTGCTGCGCGGCAAGGGCAAAGTCACCTATACCCCCCACGCCGACTGCGGTGACAACGTCATCGTCATCAACGCCGGCAAAGCTGTCCTGACCGGCAACAAGATGGAGCAGAAGTACTATCGCACCCACTCCGGTTGGGTGGGCGGTCTGAAGGAGACCAAGTACCGCATCCTGATGCAGGACAAGCCCGAGCTGGCTATGCGCGTGGCCGTCCGCGGCATGATGCCCCGCAACATCGTCACCAAGGATTCCCTGAAGCGTCTGCACATCTACGCCGGCGAGCAGCATGACCATGCGGCTCAGAAGCCCGAGCTGGTCAAGTAAGGAGGAAAAAGAGAATGTATCAGTCTAAGAATCCCTACAAGTACGGCACTGGCCGCCGCAAGTCCTCCGTCGCCCGTGTGCACCTGTTTGAGAACGGCACCGGCTCCATCACCATCAACGGCCGCAGCATCGACGAGTATTTCGGTCTGGAGACTCTGAAGATGGTCGTCCGTCAGCCCCTGAACGCCACCAACACCCTGGGCAAGGTGGACATCGTTGCCACCGTCGAGGGCGGCGGTGTGTCCGGCCAGGCCGGCGCCCTGCGCCACGGCATCAGCCGCGCCCTGCTGCTGGTGAACCCTGAGTACCGCGCCATCCTGAAGAAGGCCGGCTTCCTGACCCGCGATCCTCGTATGAAGGAGCGCAAGAAGTACGGTCTGAAGGCCGCCCGTCGCGCACCTCAGTTCTCCAAGCGCTGAGTTTATACCGCTTACCTGCAAAACGCCAGAAACCACAAGGGTTTCTGGCGTTTTTGTTTGTGCCTGTCCGTAACAGTATGTTTCGTTCTGTAGATTTCTTCGGGGACATTTTAGGGGACAATTACGGACAAAAAGGGACAAATAAAGGGACAACTTCAAGACGCCGTCTAATGCCATCGCAATCGCCTCCAAAACCTTGGAGGCAGTATGAAAAACTCTTGGACAAAAGAAGAAAAAGCGACTTTCCGTACCCAGCATCCCACAAAATATCCCATCAAGCAAGCGAATCACAATTCTCCCAAAGCCGACGTAAAGACTTTCGCCGACCTCATTTATGCAGCAGATCGTCCCGAATATAAGGGCATAGTGACAATTGCGCGCCGCCCCAAGGGAACATCTACAATGGAGACGGTAGCGAGCGTTCCTGCGGAGCAGGTGGGAGAATGGCTCTCCCAGATGCATGTCTCGGCTGATGCCGACTACTATATCACAAAGGCGCAGTTCAAAGCTGCACAAACATGGGACACTGGTGAATTGTTTGCGCTGAACGCGATTTGGGTAGATATTGATGCGCACGAAAAAGCTTCAAACTGTCCAAATCCGGAAGATGCGCTGTCCTTGTTATCTCAAGGCCTTGAAATATGGACCGAGCTTCCTGAGCCCAATATTGTGGTTTACAGCGGAAGGGGTTTCCATCTTATTTGGCTTATCGGCCAGTGTGCAGCGAGCCTTGGCTTTATGGCAAGCGAAATCTCAAAGCATATTGGAAATGCCATTCAAAATCTTCTCACCGACTTGCAGATCATTGGCTACTCGGTCGATTCGGGGTATTGTTCAAATATTGCAGGATTGACACGCATTCCAGGCACATTTAACACTCACGCAAATAATTACTGTACCTGCGAAATACGACATTCTGTTCGGATGTCGCTCGTAGAGGAATATAAGGATCTTCAGTTTTACCCAAGAAAGAGTATAGCAACTTCTGAGCCTTGTTACCGCTATATGCCTACGTCTGCACAGGCTGCGGGAGAGCTGCGTGTAAACGCTTTGCTGAAGCTGCTGGAGCTGCGCACAAACTGGGAGGGCTATCGGGACTATTTTTTGCTTATTTTGTTCTCAGCCTGCCAAATGGCTGGATACCCCAAAGAAGAAGCTCTTCGACTGGCACTGAAGGCCAACACACAATTGAAACCAGCTCTATCCGAGCGCGAGGTTCAGTCTCTACTGTCAACCGCAGTAAAAAAGCACTACAAAATGAAAAACGCCTACATTGTAGAGAAGCTGAATCTTACCGCCGATGAGCAGGCCGCCATCGGTATTTCCGCCATGCCTACAGGGGCAAAAAAGCGCGGCAAAAATCAGGCGCGGGATGAAAAGATTGCAGCTAAGCGGAGGAAGGAAAATCGCATGATCATGCGGTTTCATATCCTCGGCTGGAGCATTGGTACCATCGCAAAAAAGGTGAACCGCTGCTATAACACAGTTAAGAAGCGCATCGACGAGTACACGGAGAAACTGGAAGAACTCTTTTCTCAGCACGAGATTTGTATGCTTTTCCGCCAGCGCGCAAAGCGCATCGTGGCGGAGCTGAAGAAGTGCGCAACCCCCATTTCATTTTTTGAAGACCTTATATATTATGCTAATATGAGCACGCTCATCATGAACCAGGCTATAGCAGAAGGACTCGCATATCAGTCTGAGCACGAACGGAAAGGTCCAAGAAAACAAGATGGAAGCTGTATCTGCACACACATGAATGCGAAGGGGTGGTTTGCAAAATGAACAAGGCACTGCTATCTTCCAAAAACATGTGCTGGTGCACACCACAGGACTTTTTTGACAAATTGGATAGCGAGTTTAACTTCGTGCTTGACCCCGCTGCAACAAACAAAACGGCAAAATGCGGTCTGTACTATACCCCCGAAACGGACGGACTTTCGCAGAGCTGGGATCGCGGCGGTGCAGTATTTTGCAACCCGCCCTACGGAAGAGAGATCGGTAAATGGGTGCGGAAGGCGTTTGAAGAGGCGCGCTGTGGGTATCCAATTATTTTACTTATCCCCGCGCGGACAGATACGGCATACTTTCACGATTACATTTACGGAAAAGCGGAAATTCGCTTTATTCGTGGACGGCTGCGGTTCACAGACGACGAGGGAAACGCAGCCGACCCCGCGCCATTTCCCTCTATGGTAGTGATCTACAACGGGAAAAACTCGCTGCCCCAAAACAACGTGTCTGGCACAGTCCCAAAGGGAACATGTGCCTAATGCCAGGGAGGTTTCCAACATGCAATTTGCCCCCATTTTACCGCCTATGAAGCCCAGTACGCCGGCAGCTTCGAACCGCACAGACGGTGCGCAGCACACCGCTTACCGCGTACCTGAGGCGATGTTTAAGCTGCGCTTGCTGACCCGGAACATCAATGATGACGCTGAGAATCTGCTTACGCTAAACAAAAAAATCGGGCAGGCATTGATACGATTTTTCTCTGAAATGCAGTCCGTTCAACGGATGGCAAACGCCGAATTCGCTGATGAGGAATATGCTGAGGCAGTGGCAAGAGAGGTGGAAAGTGCCATTGAAAAATTGGACAATAACACGTATTGGAGCCTCCTGAGAACGCTCACGCTCATGGGCAAAATTGACGCGGTCAGGGCAGGATTAGGCACAGATGAAACGTTGCCCTCGGATGAAATATGCACGCAGCTCTACCGGAAAATTGCTCGTGAAATACATGCATTTGACGCTTTTGTCGAGGGAAATATGTTGCTCGTTCGGATGCCTATGCTGCCCTCCATCCGCGCCCATGGTGTAATCAATAGCGGGCAGAAGCGCGCTATCTTTGACACGCCGATGTTTGTGGAAACTGTGCGCGGGTCAGTGCTTTCTGTGAAAGAAAAGCTGCCGAAAATCGCAAAGAAATGCATTACCTATCTCTTCATTTACAGGGATACAGCTGCCCCACATCTGGACTCCGATAACCATAATACTAAGTCGATTACCGACGTGATTTGCTCTTATTTCGAGGCTGGCGATGATGGATTTTATGCGGACTTCCGCTTCTTTACGAGGGCATCCGAGCTCCTCCCGGCAGGGACATACATCACGGTTTCGGCGATGGACGGCGTACTCCCCACGCCTGAACATATTATCGAAATGTGGACGGCGCGACTGCGGAGCCGAATGGATATTTGACCCCATATTCATCACACCCCGGTGAGAGTGTTTTGCACACTAATACACGGTCATTCCGGATGCCGTATTTCAGACAAGTCGGCAGACCTGTAAACCCGCTGAAGCACAAGGGTTTTGCAGTTTTGCAAGGGCGGAAAAGCCAATGTCTCTGTACGAATAGGACAATTCGGAAGATACTTTACCCACATGACAGCCGCCCGAATAAAAGGGTAAACTGTTTATAAGATACGGCTCATTCAGGGGGCGGCTGACCAGAACTGAGGAGAGGAGCACCACAATGTATACGCCTTCTAAAATAAAAATCAGTATGCTGTGCGCACTCGCCCTTTGCGGTCAGGTGCGCCGCGATGACCTTGCTATTTTTGCGCGGACGGCTGACGCAGGAGTTCGCACGATACGCGAGCTGGAAGACAAGGGTCTCATCGAGGACAAAACTGTCGAGGTGACGGTGCGGATCGACGGAAGAAACCGCCCGCGGATGCGCCATGTCTGCGGCCTCACAAATGCAGGGCTTTTGTTTCTGCTTACGCATGGCGCATCACTTTTTCCGTGGCTGGCAAGCGTGCCGAAAGAAATCGTTGGGCGGGTCAATTTGAAAGGCGGCAGCTGCACGCGGCGAATTCCGTTGGACAGGCGGCTGGATCTAAGTGGAGCCAATTGCTTTTTTATCGCAGCAGGCTACGAGACCCGCCCTCTTGTATTCGATGAAAACATGAAAGAGGGAAAGCCCTCGTTAGCAAGCTGCCTTGCGGAGATTTTACCGCCGCTGGATGCTCGCAATGACCGCAGCTTCTACAATGTACTGGAGATAAAGAGGGACATTCTGGGTAACGGCATGGCTGCACGCTTTGCCCGGTATGTGGGGTTTGTTGTGCACGGCGGTATGCCGGCAGCCGTATACGTCGTGCCGCAGGGGGGACTGTCATGGGGCACGAGCGTGGTGAACAAGGAGCGAGCACTCTTTGACGACTTTGTCCTCAGAGGGATGCATACCGCAAAGGATATGGGGCACGATTGTATTCTGCTGGTTCGCAAGCCCCGCGATTTGAGCAGGACACTTGCCATGGAACCCGGCAAGGTGGTGCCGCGGGGTATGCGCTATGTCGTGCCGATGAGCCGGGAGGGGATGAGAGATTTGGAATATATCCAAAACTGGGGCTACCACAAATTAAAGGCAGCGTGCAGTGAAAGCATAAGCTAGGCCGGCTATGCGAAGAACACGGAGAAGGGTACGATTCCGGGAAACGCGGCAACGAGAATATCTACGGTATGCCCGCTGATAGACCCGGTTACCGGCAATTACATCACAATAGGACCGCTGATAACGATTCACGTGCTGAAGGAAAATGCGGCACTGATGCAGGTGGGAAAGCCCATCACTGTTTTCTGCTTTCCGCATCAAATGGCCTTTTATCGCGCGGCCCTCGGTGAAGAAATAGATTTCCTTCTGGCCTCTGCTGAAGGCGCGGGGTGATCCGCTACGCGGATCACCCCGCGCAAAGATGGCAGTCGGCTGGATATGGTTACAGAAACATTGCCATGTAGATGGGCAGATGAAGGATGTTATCGGAGCGCATAACATCCTTAGTGTAAAGGATGTAGCTCTCACCGATTTTCGAGGAGAACTTTGCGCGGAATTTGTCCAATGATGCGTGGCTGCGGTAGCTGCCGGACTTCACTTCGATGGGGGCTATTTTTTTGCCCTCGGCAATCAGGAAATCGACCTCCATATGGTTTTCCCGATGCTCCTTATCGCAGCGGGAGTAGAAGTAGAGCTTGTGTCCGCGGCATCGGAGCATCTGCGCTACCATGTTTTCCAAAATCATACCCTCATTTACGTCCAGCTTGTCAAAAAGGATGGCTTTATACAGCTCGTTGTCCGTATAGCCCTTGTCCATGAATGTCTGTGTCACCAGCAACCCCGTGTCCGCCATATAGCATTTCTGCGTGGCGTGGTCGGCACTGAGGGCAAGCCCTACATTGGGGTCGGTGGCGTTGAAGCAGGTATTAACTACCATCGCTTCGTTCAGCCAGATAAAGGAATCCTCATAGGAACGGAAACGTGCATTTTCACCCAGCGAACTCAGCCGATATTTCTTTTCCTTTTTGGATAGCTGACCGGGGATACCGTCGAAAACAGCATAGACCTTATCCTCGTATCCCTCTGCGAACTTGGCGACATCGTCGCGGTAGAGTCGCAGAATGTTTCGCTTCGCCATATCGGAGGCGGCAAAGTCCTTCCCGTTCAGGTAGGCGAGGACGGATTGTGGCATCCCGCCCACCAGCAGGTACTGCCGGAAGCTGTTCATGACCTTTCGATGCACCGCCTGACCCAAGGGTTTTCGCGCCTCGAATGCCTGCCGGATAAACGGAACGGTGACCTCATCACCCAGCGCCCATAGAAATTCCTCAAAGTCCAAGGGGAACATCTCCAGATGTTCCTCCTCCGATGGGATGATAATGTCCTTGACGTTCTTCTTGAGCCGGATGAGAGAACCGGTTTCCAAATAATCGTAGCGCCCATCCGCCACAAGGTACTTGATAAGCTGCCGTGCGCGGGGGAACTGCTGCACCTCGTCAAACACGATGAGGGACTCTCTGTTGTAAAGCTGTGTTCCGAAGAAGACGGACAGCTTGGCAAAAAACATATCGAGGTCGGTGCTGTCATTTTCAAAGATGTCCAGCACATCCTTCGGGACATTTCCGAAATCAATAATGATATGGCTTTTATACTCGTTCGCTGCGAACTCCTTGGCAATGAAACTCTTGCCAACGCGCCTTGCTCCGTCAATCAGCAGCGCTGTCGTCCCGCCGCTTCGCTGCTTCCACGCGACGAGGTCATTATAAATTTTCCGCCTCAGCATACCGATTCCTCCTGACTTTCAGAGTCGTGTTGTTTTCCTTAGTTTAACACAGGGATGCACGAAAAGGCAAGTTAAAAATGTCGATATTTGCACGAAACGGCAGCTATGCAGTTTTTAATACTGCACGAAACGGCAGGTTTAACGCCTGCCTTTGTAGCAGTCAAGAAAGACGGGCCGCATGATCTGTGCGGAGGCACAGATCATGCGGCCTGCGTTGCGTGGAGTGAAGTAAAACTATTCGGCGGGCTTTTAGAATTTTCACTCAGGCTATCGTGTTATATGACTTAACACGCCCCTGTGTTTTTAGGACAATCTGCGGTCAATCACTGATTTTCATAGGTTCCGCTTCGCCACGAAAGTCATTATGCTTTGGCGCTCTCGTGGACGCTTAGGAATCCGAAACAACGAGACGCTCCCTCGGAGCCCCGCTGTGCCGCGCCGCAGAGTTGGGTATAGTTTCAGGCACGCGAACAGTTCCGCGCCTGCCGTGCCCCGCCTGAGGCCCTTGGCGGGTATGCCGCCGCACGCTGCTGATCAGCGGCATAGTCGGAACGCCTCGTACGGGCGGGAGGGCAGCGGATACCCGCATAGCCTTGCCTGCCTGAGAGCTATCCGACGATTTGCACAACGGTAAAGAGAAGTAGAAATTTGCCGCTTCAATTCGCGTATTGACCAATCGGAGTTGATAGTATTCTTTTCATAGAAACTATATTTGTCTGGGTCTGCAATCGTCAGCAGTTCGCAATAATGCGACCAACTCAATTTGCCAGACAGTGTCTGTTAAATTTGATAACAGAGCCCCCTCGTGAGGATCGACCTCATGAGGGGGCGCGTATATGCAGCGTTATATGAGCAAGAATGTTTTGTTTGAAAATTGAACAACATGAAACTCAACGCGCCATTCAATATCTTCCGCCACTGGCTCAAAATGCAGCGCGGAGCAAACAGCGTGTAGATGTCCTTGAGCGTTCTTTCCGAACACAACTGCGGCTGGGCCAACCGCGCCGCCAATAACGCCGACACAGGCAATATCGTTTTGGGCCTCCGGCGCATAGTGGTCAGCACACGGGGTGATTTCCAAAGGCCTGTCGCCCTCAGCACAATCGCAGATTGAAATATCATCGTCCGGTTCAGGAGAAAGGGTATAGCTCATGGCGGTAAAATGTGTTGGGTAGAACCAGCGGTTCGAGTCAAATTGTTCTTGAGAAATTGTCTGTTGCTCCAATTCCTGCACAGTCAATGTGTATTCGGTTCCGCTGACTGGATGGGAAAAGGAAAACGAATCGCCGGGAGCGTGCGTCTTGAAATGCGGGCCGGGTACGTGGCACGGCTGCTGCTCCATCGCAAGAGAAAGTGATTTTATTTCAGGGCGGCGTTTTCTGCCCCACAGATAAGACTCCCTGTAAATCATCCAGCCGTAGGAGTCGTCTAAGCCATAATGCGTGGCTGCTGCTTGCGCCACTTTCTCGTTTGCTACTCCATCCGGCAAACATGGAATGATGCCTACTGCACAGCCGTGAGAAGATTGCAGTGTCTTTCCGTTCAGCTCTATTTTAGCGCTGAAATCAAGGCCAAGCGGATTTTCCAGCTCCATCTGCATCTGCTGTTCCTGCGTAAAGTTTTCCGCTGAATCATTCTCAGCAGTCAGGTTCCATTTTGCTATGAAACTGCGGATGTCCTCCGCTTCGGCACGCATACAGAAATCCACGACCAGACCCTTGCTGCAAGAATACACCGCAGGGATAACCCAATGATGCCCCGCCCAGTCAAATTGCTTATTCAATTTGATTTCTGTCCCAGCACGGTCTCTTCCCGAATGCCCCCAGAAATTTCCCTCAAAGTAGACTTTCCATTCCGGAGCAGTCGGTTCTGCCGCAGGATTCATGTCAACATCGTAGTAGTCCTCTGTATACTTGATTTTTCCATAATCAAAGGATGCTTGCAGCTCTTTGAGATACGCCCACGGATGCTCCATCGGAGTCAAGTTCAGCCGTGCAGCGACTTCAGACAGCCGCACCTGTTGTGCTTGCGTTGGCGGGTTATTCCGCAAGAAGGCTTCAAATTGTGCTTCGTCCCACATCCAAGCCTGCTCCAGTGCCGCTACATCGCCACAGGCAAGAAGCAGCCTCAAAAAGTCTGCAAAGTCTTTCGACAAAGGGTGAACGAAATCAGGCGCGGAATTCATGGGACTGACAGCAAAGACCATACCGCCGAATCCTTGTATAAAGCAAAAGTGGATACCATCCACGCCTGCCCAACCAAATATAGAGGCACCTTTCGGTGTGCAGAAATAAGGGTTATTACCCTCACGACGTTCCACCCCTACAGGAGAAAGGTCAATTCCACTCCGCAAAAACTTCTGAAATGTTTTATCCATAATTGTCTCCCTGAATAGCGGTTTGATAACCTTAGTTACAGTAATTATAAGCGAAGAAGTGCTACTGCACAAGAGTTTCGCGCAGAGTCACTCTCCTATTGCTTCGGTGGCAGTGCCAAGGCCAGCACATAGCATTCCGTACCTGAGGTCACAAAATGTTCATACCCTCCGTTTGCTGGACGTGTTATAATATATTTGAAAATCATCGTTTAGGGCAGCGAGGGGAGTGATAACATGGGCTTGGAAAAAGCCATTGCATCCGGCCAAGAGCACCGCAGGCCGTACCACGGCGCGAAGGCGGTGTGCTTCAACTGCCGTAACCATGGCACCTGCGATTATTGCAAGAGCAATCGGCTACACAGCACACGCAGGCGCGAGGCGGCGGCAGATACGCAGCAAAGGGAATATAATAGCTATAACTGCGGCGGGGAGGACTCCGCCGCAGATGCTTTTACGAGAGCCGCCCTGCCGTTCTGACAAAGAAAGACATGGGCATCGTTACATGGCCCCCTGTTATGGCGGGTGCAAATCTCGAAATCAATCGAAATCACAAAAAATGAGCGAGTTTTTCGAGCACCATCACATTTCATGAGCGAGTTTTGCTCATATCTGCACAAAAACCGCGCAGATGTGCTGCGGCATCAGTTTTTCAGGCAACCGATAGGGACGACACACACGCCATCCGGACGGCGATAGGCAAAATCGCCGGTTCCGGTCAGGACCATCAGGAAGGCGGGCGCGTTCATTTTATCGGTATCAATTTTTTCAGCCATCGCTTTCAGGCTTTTCGCGCCCTCCTCAATGAGACTGTCGCCGCCGAGCTTAATTTCAACGAGTCCGTATTTCCCGTTTCTCAAATGAATAACGGCGTCGCATTCCTGTCCGTCTTTATCTCTGTAGTGGTAAACCTCTCCGTTCAGAGCATCGGCAAAAACCCGAAGATCCCTGATACAGAGCGTTTCGAAGAGAAATCCGAACGTCTTCAGGTCATTGATCAAATCGTTCGGGCCGATGCCTAGAGCGGCAGCAGCAATAGACGGATCAACATAGTACCGGGTATCTGATGAGCGAATCGCAGTCTTGGAGCGTAGATTGGGGTTCCATGCAGGCATATCCTCTACAACAAAGATTTTTCTGAGCGCATTTACGTAGGAAGCAACCGTTTCTTCGCTGATCGCCACTTCGTCGTTTGTCGAAATATCCTGTGCAAGCACCGTATTCGGCACCTGGCCTCCTTGATTTCTTGCGTAGGAGCGCATGAGCCTGCGAACTCTTTCTGGATTCTTCTGTACATTGTCGGCACGGTTAATATCCGAGTGTACAACTGCATCATAGTAATCAGCCGCCTGATCCAAAGCAATTTCATCGCGCATATCCACAGCCTGCGGCCAACCGCCCCGGCACACGAGGAAAGCCAGACGGTCAATACTTAAATCTGAACTTCCATCTACCTCCGTATTTCCCTCAAACAGATCTTTTATGCTGACTTCACCTGTTGAATCCCCGGATTCATATAGGCTCATCGGCCTCATCGTCAACCATGTAAAACGCCCCGTACCGGAGTGTGTAATCTCCTTGGTATCGGCGGGAACGGCAGACCCGGTGAGGAGAAATTGTCCCAACTCGCCGCGATGGTCAACCTCAAAGCGAATGGCATCCCAAAGCTTTGGAGCAAGCTGCCACTCGTCAATCAGTCTCGGTGTCGCGCCTTTCAGCAGCCGCTTGGGGTTCAACTCGGACATCGTGATGTTCTGCGCTTTCTTTTCCGGGTCGTCCATATATAAAATGCTGGCTGCAAGCTGCTCCGCAGTTGTGGTTTTACCGCACCACTTAGGGCCTTCGATCAGCACCGCACCTTTGCCTTCCAGCTTCCGCATCAGAATATCGTCAGCAATTCTTTTCCTGTAATTCTTCATTTGGGATACCTCGCCTTCCTTTGCGTTAGCTTTATTATATGCACTGATTATGGATTATGCAATGGTTTTCCGATAGTTGGCGAAATATTTTTCCGACGATTGGCGGAAATTTGATACGATAGTTGGTGGCACAATCCCTGCAAATAAGCAACCCCGCTCTCTGCATCGCAGCGTGTCACGGGGATGCCCTTCATCTTGGCACGTTGTTAGGCTTCAAAGTCCACGGACGAGTTGCAGCGGCTCATCTCGGCATCCTTTTCTTCGTTGTCCAGTTCTTCGAGCGTGTAGCGTCTCGAATTGCCCTGTGTATAGCCCAGAGCGGCCATCAGTTCAGGCGCGGAGTCGAATGCGCCGGACAGCCCCTCGCCCTTCTCAGCGGCAGCCATCGCTGCCTGAGTCACCGCGTTAGGCACTTCCATGTCGTATGGAAGCCTTCCCGCTTGGACGACGACCTCTGCAAAAGAAGTAAATGCCTCTTCAAGCGACAGATTATATCGGGAGCAGATGGCCGCCAGCTGCTCCCTAATGTTGGTTTCCAATTCAAAGGTTATTGTTGTCTTCATCCGCATCGCACCTCCAGTACCGCCACTATACCATGTGTAAGGTGCTGCAGGAAAGAGGCTCTTAAAGAAGCAGGTGATCTGCGCCGATGGCGCAGATCACCTGCCTTGTCTGTTCAGGTAGAGGAATCGTCCTCGCTCATGGCCTTGTCGATGGCGCGGTTGATGTAGGCGTTGACGGACTCGCCGCGCTGTGCCGCGTGCGCCTGAATGATTTCCTTCTTGCCTTTGGGCATGCGGAGCTTTATTTCATCATAGTTGTTCTTGACGTACTTATTCACAGCGCGTTGCTGCGCTTTTGAAACTGCCATAATGGCCTCCTTAAGCTATATCAGTTCAGTACTATTTTAACCGAAAAGCTATACTGGGTTCAATATACAAGTTGCACATATAATGTACCCAATATTTGTGGACTTTGCCAATTGAATATTGTCCCCAATATGATATAATAGCTATAGAAAACAAAACAACGGCAGTCACAGGGAGCGCCAACTCCCTATGACCTGCGCAGGTGAAGCAACCACCTACACAACGGAAAAATTCCGCACCGCAGGGAGAAGTATACCCTATTTTCAAGGGATTTGCAAGTCCTCCCTGCGGACGGATACTCCGTTTCCTTGTCGTTTTCCGACGCACCGTGTAGGTATTTCCTGCACGGTGTTTTGTTTATCAAAAACAAAGGAGTACGGACATGGACGAAAACAGAAAGAACACCATCGAAGTGGAGATGACCGAGGACGATTGGATGGAGCTGCTGCAGGTTTGCATTGACCTGCGCGTGACGCCTGACACCCTGATTGAGTGCTTTTGTTGGGAGGTCATCCGCCAGCAGTCATTGCTGCGCATCGTCGCAGACGCTATTCGCCGGGACGCTGTTACACGCAGCGCAAAGTAACGGAAAGGAGCTTTAACCATGGAAAACAGGAACAACAACCCCATTGCGGAAGAGATTATCCATAACAATCCCACCGGATATGGACTTTTCGCGGGTATCGGTGACAATTTCAACAGCGCGGCGCAGGCTATCTGCGAGCTGGCAGACGATGCGATTTCCAATCTCCGTGCCAACAGCGACGACCCCGACCTCTCCATGACGATTGTGGTGTCCTTCGAGAATCTGGGCGATGCGGTGGAGATCGGCGTGGTGGACGGCGGCACGGGCATCACCAATTTGGACAGTGCGCTGACCATCGCCTGTCGGGACGGGGCGCAGACGCCGCTGAACGAGCATGGCTTCGGGCTGAAACACGCGCTGGCGTCCTGCGACAGCAGCCCCAGCCAGCAGTGGAGCATCCGGACGCGGACGAAAAAGGACGCGGCTGCCAACCAGTACCGCGAGGTCACGGCACCCTATTCCATGGGTACGTCTGAGGAAGACCAGCCCATGAAGGTGTTCTTTTACCCTGGTGCCGGCGGTCTGCCCTACCCGACCGGCACCGCTGTTACCGTCCGCTGCCCCATGGCAAAGTTCCAGACGGTGAAGCCCGACCGCAAGGCGGCGCAGTCTGATTTCCACCATCTCGTGATGTATGCCATCGAGGAACTTCGGTATATCTACGCCGGCGTGCTGGCAGATACGAGCATCACAATGAAGGTGCTGGAGGTCAACGGCGGCACAGAGAAGTGCCACATTCTGAAGCCCCTGCAGCCCACATGGGAGGAGGGAACCATGAAACGGCTGGAGAATGTCCCCTATGATTTGGGCGGCGGACAGCTGACCATCCACTGCCGGTATGGGAATATCCTCCCTACCAAGAGCAATGCCATTTACTATAAGGGCAACATGGCCTCCAGCGGTGTAGAGCTGCGCATCAACGGGCGCGCCATTGAGCACGGACTGTTCGACCGTGTTTGGGGCGAGGCTATTCATCCCAGCCAGAACCGCTTTCTGGTGCAGGTGGACCTGATTACGGACAATTCCGCCGCACTGCCTGCCACCAAGAATACAAAGACGTCCTTCTGTGAAGCGGACCCGCGCCTGAACAAGCTGTTCCGCTGGATCGCAACCTATGTCCCTGCACCGCCCAAAGACGCGGACACCATTGAAGCCCGCTACGTCAAGGAGCTGGCAGCTAAGTGCGAGAGCAACCCCGATGCCCTGCGGGTGAGCCGCGAGGAGCCGGTATTTCAGAAAATCGGGCTGAAGGCGAAAGTAGACCTGTTTGTGGGCTGCGTCAATGGCGTGACCATCTATGAAGCCAAGGCGGGCAAGACGAAGGCGTTGGATTTATACCAGCTCCGTATGTATGTGGACGGCTGTGCGCTGGACAACAAGCCTGTGGATGAGGCAATTCTTATCGCGCGATATCACCCGCCTGAGGTGCGGGAGCTGCTGGACATCCTCAATGGGCTGTCCGCGCCTGATGGCCGTCCCTACAATTTCCGGTTGGTCACATGGGATGAGGAGGGCATCTTCGTGCAGCAGAGCGCGTGACTGAGGCGCGGGAAAAGTGTGCAATGGTTGCACACTTTTCCCGCCCTGCGCGGCACACGAATTCGATTGTGCGTGTGCGCCTGAATTGTATGAACCGAGGATACGGAGAACGACATGATTATCAAAAACGCCATCAAATGCAGAAAGTGCGGGGATGTTATAGAATCTACCTCGACACACGACCTCAAAATATGCTCGTGCGGTGCCTGTGCTGTGGATGGAGGACACGAATACCTGCGGCGTTCCGCGCCGTCGCTGGATGACTTCATCGACTTGAGCGTGGTCAAGCTGGACGAATCAACCGACAAGTTGTTTTTCTCATAATGGTACAGCAGGTCGCGGCGTTGCCGCGACCTACTGTTTTATACAGCTCATAGTTGCACATATGTGCGGGCGAAAGCTCGGTATCCTGTTTTGCCTTTCCGTGCGCCGCCTGCTACAGTAAGGCCAGAAAAGGCGGGACTGCTTGTGGATGCAAAGAAAATATGCTATACTCTGTCCTGTGCGATTGAATTCAGGAGGGACGCCATGTTTTATACGGATGAGGAAATATCTGTCATCACCGGCTTTCTCAACGGCTATCTTGTGCGTGACTGTGCCAGTGCCAAAGTAAGAGAATCGTATATCAGAATCAGTGCAGGGCTTCAAAGTCATACATTGACCAAGGACGATTATGTTTGGCTGGAGAATGCTCTGTTGTTTCTGCGCCCGTACTGGTGGAGTGACCGCGAGGATGGGAAAATGCTGATGGATGTGTTCCTGCATACGCAAACATTAGCAAAAGAAGAATAGCGAAAAAGATGAAGGATGTACCAGCTGATACACCCTTCATCTTTTTTCATCGGTTTATTTGCGTTTCGCCCCTTCAAGATTTTGTCGGGGGTCACGGCCACGCTGATATGCTCCGCTGGGCATGATCGCCCATCCCGCGCCTGCTCTGCTCCGTCCTCAACACCTAATGACCTCAAGTGCAAGGCCATCGTAGCGAAAAGCTGCCGGGGCTTACAGGTGGAAAACACTTCTTCGCCGCGAGAACCGGCTTATCCATTCATATCATCGTATCCATGAGTGCTGCCAAAGCTGCTTGCTGCACTGATGTCAGACAATTCCATTTATCCAACATCTCACGCTGCGCGGGAGTCAGAGCCACACGAATGTCGTCCTGCGCAAAGAATTGCGACAATGTAACACCGAAAGCATCGCAGATCTTCTCAAGCGATGCAAACGATGGCGTCATAGATTTTTTATACCACGAGGAGATGGTAGACTGTGGCAGGCCAGAGCGTTCAGCAAGCTGATATTCCGACCATCCCCGTGCCTCACGATTCTGCTTGATGATTTCAAGAATATCTGTCACAACTTCACCACCTTAGATTTTTCGTTTATTATACTTTGGAAAATCGTTGCATTTTAATAACTATTGTCGTATTATTTATTGCGACAATAATCTTTGTGAGGGTGTGACTGCTTTGGAAGAAGGCTGCCGTATATACCGTTGTGCAGTCATAGGGCAAGCACCCATGCGCTTTCCATGGGGGTTTGATGAAGAAGATAGTGGCTGCCGGAAAATGAAAATCGAACTGGCGCAGCAGGTTATGGCGCTGCGCCAGCGCGGTGTGACACAGTTTCTGACCGCCTGCGACTGCGGCGTAGGTCTGTACGCAGCCGAGATCGTCAATGGTCTGCGGGAAACCACCGATCAAGACCTGATGCTTTTCTGCTATACACCACATGAGGAACAAGCCACAAAGTGGGCGCCGTATCTGCGGGAACGCTATTTTACTATGCTGGAAAAATGCACCCATATTTCTGTTGTGTGTCCCGTGGGTACGCCGGATGCACAGCTGCAAGCCTATAGGAAGATCATCGACCTTGCCGATGTGGTACTATATGTCCATGATGCGGATATGTCAGCATCAGACAACGCAGAAAACAAAGCCTTCGCTTATGCTGCGGAGAACCATACGCCCACGCTGGTCTTGCATCCGAAAGAGCTGACCGCAGAGTGGGTCGGCGAACAGTTCTATCCCAGACGGTCTTGATAACAGGATGATTAGCCCCTGTTCACGACGCAGCAAGCCGGATCGCGCCTTGCCTGCAAAATAAAAAAGCCGTAGGCACAGATGCCTACGGCTGCATGAGGAATAGTTCGTTTTTCGTAAATCATATACAATTCACGACCCCTGCGTCTGCGCGTCTTTGCAGCGCATCGCTTTGCGGCATCTCTGACGGAATTTTTGACGGAGTTAAACTGCCCCACGTACTTTCAATCGGGAGAAAGCATATACTCTGCACCGCCTGCTTTTTATGTGCCAGAGAGGAATGCACATAGGTCTGTAATGTCGTCCGTATATCAGCGTGGCCCAGCAGCTCGCTGAGGCTCTTGATGTCCACGCCGCTTTCCATGCACCGTGTCGCGTAGGTATGCCGCATAGCATGAAAATTTCGATAGCGGGTACCGCAGCGTTCCAACAGCTTCCGATACCGGTATTGCAGTGTGCGCGGCTCCATTGGCGTGTTCGTATTGGTCAGCAGGTAGTTATCTTTTTGAATATTCTGCGTGGCTGTTTTCAACAACTCCAGCATATCATTGGGAATTGCCACAAGACGTACAGAACTGCTGCTTTTAGGGGATTGAACCACCAAATGTGTTCCGGAAGCATCCCGCACACGGGCAACCGAGCGCTCAATTCGCAGAAAGCCTGAACGGAAGTCAATGTCACTTTTGCGTAGAGCGCAGATCTCACCAAGGCGCAGCCCGGTGTTCAGGATTAGAAGGACACAAAGTCCCGTGATGTCCGGTGCATCCAATACCTTCTGCGCCAGCGCGGCTATTTCGTGGTCAGCAAATACCTCGACCTTTTTGCTTCGATATGCAGGCAGCTCCACATCCCTGCCGGGGCAGTCGCAATGGCATTTCTTTTTCACAACTTTGAAAATTGTTTTCAGCAGCACGCCAACATCCCTTGTGCTCTTGCATGACAAACCTCTATCTTGCAGCCGCGAAAAAAATACAGAAAGTTTTTCCGCCGTCAGATCACGCAGCAGGATCGTTCCAATTTCAGGGACAATATAGTGCCGTATCATATACTCGTAACGCCCAATCGTTGAGGCCTTCAGTGCGCCGCGGCGCTCGGACAGGAAGACTTCTGCTGCCTGACATACCGACATTTCACCTGTCAACATAGGCTTCTGTGGCAGCGCATCTTCTATCCTTCGCCGCTTCTCACGGCAGGCGGCATAGCTCTTGGCATAAACATACCCATATTCCGCCTTGCCGGCAGGTGTTCGGCCACGAATATAGCGACCCTCCCACCGGCCATCTTTCCGTTTGTAAATGTTCTCTCCGCGACGTGGCATAGTAATCTTCCCTTCTTTCTGACGGTGTTTGTGACGGCAATAAACAAGATGCCGTGGTATCCTTTCTTTTGAACTTCCAGATGATGGAAACAATATGAAGCAATTTGAATTGTAATTCAGAGGGTTCTTGCTTTTTCACAATTTTCCTGCATTTTTTATTGACTTTTTTAGCAAGTCAATGTATAGTGAAGAATGAAATTGCGGTAACTTTTCTGTCGTGAATTGTATATGATTTACGAAATACCCAGAGCGTGTGCTGACACTTTGCAGTATGCACAAACCGCAGCAGCATCATTCATTTGCAACAGACAAGTAAATATGATCCGGTGACACCGTGTGGCTGTGTTGGTCGTAAAGATCTTTTTATATGCAAAAGATCAGGCAGCAGCCTAAAAGGAATTTGGGTTAGAAACCCTCTGCGGACGGCACTGTGAGCGCAAGGAAATGGTCGAAGCGGCGAAAGCTGTTGGGTAATACCGCCATTGGGAGGAATCTTCTGAGAAGGTAGATCATGTACGAAAGGCGAAAGCCTTGTGGCGCGAGGGCAGGAGAATTGCACGGTCAAGGATCTTTGGTACACAGTGGCGCTCTCTCGCTGTGACGAGGGCAGGAGCGTGCGCTGACGGATTTTGTCAGCGTTTTTTCTTGCCAAAATGTCGCTGGTCATCCCCTGAGAAGGGGTTTGTCCGGCATTTTTTCGTAATAAGGAGGAGTGTTACTATGTCTCAACGCGGCGGACGCCCCATTGATTTTCAGGCGTGGGCGCAAAACCAAATAGTCAAAAGGGCTGTAGCAGCACTGGAAGCGCGTGACGAAGCATTTGCCGAGCGAAACGCAGATACGCCGCTGCCGCAGCTGGCGCGGTATCTGAGCCGGTGTGCCATCTCGCTGGGTCACAGCCCATCCCCCAGCGAAGTGGATGGCGGTACATTTATTGAGCAGCGTTTTGGCAGCTGGGCAGCCGCGATGGCGGCGGCAAGGCTGCCGCAGCCTCGTTCCATGCGCAAGCTGCGCGACACCGCTCGCTATAAGGCGGAAAAGGTGAAGCAAGAACCGTTGTTCCGTGAAGAGCGAAGGCAGAAGCGGCAGCGCAAGCTGGAGCAATCCGAGCAGCGAAAGAAGGAGCAGGCTATCAAAAAGCGTGCGGAGCGGGCTGCTAAGGCTGAATGGGCGGCGAAGAAGAAGGCGGAGGCTGAAGCAAAGGCTCTCACCTTGGCAGAGACCTCCGCTGAAGCCGCACTTGATACAATATCCGCAGCAATTAACCCCAGTCAAGCCGAGACAGTCTGAACGGAGACTGTCAGCTTTCCATAGGGGGACGGGGTTTAAGCCGCCCCGTCCCCCATCCTCAAATCCGCAAAAGGCAAGTCGAGACGGCAAATGCCGTTGTCTTTTCCATAGCGGGAGGGGTTTGCCGGCCCCTCCCGCATCCTCAAAATCAACAGCCCTGACACGGGCTGAAGGAGTATAGAAATGAAGAAAAATCTTAGATATATTATCGCGTTTCTGCTGGCAATTATGATGCTGTTGAGCCTGTGCGCCTGCGCCCAGACCGGCACTGCCGGCAATAGCGGCGAATTGGATCTGGACTATGTGGGAGAGGATACCGACCAACCCGAAGAGGAAAAGCCGTGGTATTCCTGGTTTACGGAGGCCTTCAGCTTCGGCAAAAAGGAAACAACATCTACCCCGTCCCAAAGCAAGCCTGACAGCGTGGCGGATTTCTATGCCCAGGGCTCCGGAGATGCACCGCAGGGCAACAAGGGCAATAAGACAGACCAGACGCCCTCTACCACCCCGGAGGAGGATACCGCCAACAATCCATCCAATTCCGGCGGCAAAAAGGACGACAATAAAAAGGACGACCAGAAGGGCGAGGACAGCAACACCCCCGCGCCTACTCCCGAGCAGAAGCCCGAAAGCAAGAAAAACACCGTCACCATTACCATTCGCTGCGATACGGCGGTGAATAACGGTATGCATCTGGAGAGCAAGTGGGCGGGCATCGTCCCGGCCTCCGGCGTGATCCTGCCGGTGACCACGGTGGAGATTGAGGAGGGTGACACGGTCTTTGACGTCCTGTCCTACGTCTGCGATAAGTATAAGATCCACATGTCCTATCGGGGCGGTACCTCCAGTGGCTGCTATGTGGATGGCATCAATAACCTCTATGAGTTCGACGGCGGCCGCTGGAGCGGCTGGATGTACTGTGTCAACGACTGGTATCCCAACTACGGCTGCGGCGTGTACTTCGTCAAGGCCGGCGAGGTCATTGAGTGGAACTACACCTGCGACCTTGGCCTTGATCTGGATGCCGGAATGGAAGGTGCCGAGGACTGGAAGAAAAACAATGAGTGATACCCGGATGCGTTTCTTCGGGAACCTGCATCCGGCGGTCAGTATGGCGTACTTCGTACTGGTTCTGGGCCTGACACTGGCCTGTATGCACCCAGTCACGGTAGTGCTGTCCTTTCTCGGCGCCAGCTGGTTTTCCATCCGGCTGCGGGGCTGGAGGGCCTACGGCCACACCATGCGGTTTGTGGGGCCTATGTTTCTGCTGATTGCCCTCGCCAATCCGCTATTCAACCATCGGGGCGTGACCATGCTTTTTACCATCAATCACCTGTGGTACACGCTGGAAGCCGTGTGCTACGGTCTGGTGTCCGGCTGCTCCTTGTGCGCGGTCATTATGTGGTTTACCTGCTATCAGGAGGTCATGACCTCGGATAAGTTCCTGTACCTGTTCGGCAAGCCCTTTCCCGGCACGTCGCTGCTGATCACCATGACGCTGCGGTTCATCCCACAGCTTCAGCAGAATCGCCGCGAGATCCGTCAGTCTCAGGCCATGTTACAGGAGGAAGGTACGCGGCTGCTGCAAAGGCTGGGCAGTGCCCTGCGGAACCTGTCGGTGCTGCTGACCATGAGCATGGAGGCGGCGGTGGAGACGGCGGACAGCATGAAAGCCCGGGGCTATGGTGCCAAGCGGCGTACCACCTTCCACCTGTTCCGCTTCGATGGCCGGGACGCTCGGACGCTGGGCCTCATTCTGGCAGTGGCGGGTATCTGCATTACCGCCCGCGCCTTCGGTCACGGGTATATGGAGTTCTATCCCGCCATGACGCCGGTGCTGCTGGGCAGTGCCAGCTATACCATGTTTATCTTTTACGCCGTGCTGATGTTCCTGCCCGGTATTCTTGAAACAAAGGAGGGCATCAGATGGCGCTCTTACGGTTTGAACACCTGAGCTTCTCCTACCCGCTGGCTGACACGCGGGCACTGGACGACGTCTCATTGGAGATACATAAGGGGGAGTATGTGGTGCTGTGCGGCTCCTCCGGCTGCGGCAAGACCACGCTGCTGCGCCATGCCAAGCCCGGTCTGCTACCTGTGGGGGCAAGGGTCGGCGAGACCTTTTATAAGGACGCGCTCCTTTCCCAACTGCCGGAGCTGACCGCCGCGGCGGAGATTGGCTTCGTACAGCAGAACCCGGATAACCAGATCGTCACCGATTTCGTATGGCATGAGCTGGCCTTCGGCCTTGAGAACATGGCACTGAGCGTACCGGTGATCCGCCGCCGCGTGGCGGAGATGGCCGCCTTCTTCGGCATGGAGACATGGTTCCGCAGTAAGACCACGGAGCTGTCGGGCGGCCAGAAACAGCTGATGAATCTGGCCTCGGCACTGGCGATGGGGCCGAAGCTGCTGATACTGGACGAGCCCACCTCCATGCTGGATCCGCTGGCGGCCCGCAATCTGCTTTCTACCGTGCAGCGGATCAACCGTGAGCTGGGCGTAGCTATCCTTTTGACGGAGCATCGGCTGGACGAGGTATTCCCCGCCGCCGACCGTGTGGTGACTATGGATCGGGGCCGTATCCTGTCAGACGGCGCGCCGGCTGAGATTGCGCGGCAGCTATCCGGCAGCGCGGAAAAGAGCCGCATCTATTTCGGACTTCCCGCCGCCGTCCGTATCTTCAGCGAATTGGAGCAAACGGAGGATCTGCCCCTGACGGTGCGGGATGGCCGCCGCCGCTTGGAGCGGCTGCTGCCCATCACGGAAGAGACTTCCGTACCTGAAACCGCAAAGGTCGAGAAAGAGACGAAGCGCCCTGCCGTTTTAGAGGGTAAGGAGCTTTGGTTCCGCTATACCGAAAAGGGCAAGGACATCCTGCGGGGCACAGATGTAACGCTTCATCAGGGGGAGCTGCTGTGCCTGCTGGGCGGCAACGGCGCGGGCAAGACCACGCTGCTGCAAACGCTGGCGGCTTTCAAGAAGCCCTATCGTGGCAAGGTAAAGCTGGCAAAGGGCCAGCGGCTGTGTATGCTGCCCCAGAACGCCCGGTCGCTGTTTGTGGCCGACACGGTGGAGAAGGAGCTGCTGGACAGTGCCGAACAGGACAAAGCCAGGGCCGTGCAGATGGCGGAGAGGCTGGAGCTGACGCCGCTGCTGGCGCGGCATCCCTACGACCTGTCCGGTGGTGAGATCCAGCGTCTTGCCGTAGGCAAGCTGCTGCTGCGGGAGGCCACGGTGCTGCTGCTGGACGAGCCCACCAAGGGGCTGGACGCCTATGCCAAGGCGGAGCTGGCGCAGCTGCTGCAGGAACTGTGCCGGGAGGGCACGTCCATCCTGATCGTGACCCACGATGTGGAGTTTGCCGCCCGGTACGCCACAGGCTGCGCCTTGATGTTTGACGGGCTGCTGCTCTCTGAGGGCGAGCCCCACGACTTCTTTGCCGGAAACCGGTTCTATACCACCGACGCCAACCGTATCGCGGCAGAGCACTTCCCCATGGACATTACCTGCGAGGAGGTGATCGCGTCGTGTCGAAGCTCTTTGTCAGCAAAAGAACCAGAGCCGCCGCGTGGGTGATCCTGCTGGTGCTGCCCGCCCTGATGGCGGCCTTCGGCTATTACCACAGCCACCGTCCCGCGGTCAATCCGGTGGGTTCCCGCACTTTCTGGGACTACATCATATTAAACTCGGATATTCTGCTGGGCCTGCTGTTCCTGCTGGCGTCCGCCATCCCCTTCATACTGGTATTCGATAAGAAGAAGCCCCAGGCTCGCGAGCTGGTGCCTATCGCGGTGATGGCGGCCATTGCCGTGGTAGGCCGCACGGTGTTTGAGATCATCCCGCTGCCCAACTTCAAGCCCTGCTCCGCCATCATTATCATCACGGCGGTGGCCTTCGGGCCGGAGGCGGGCTTTCTTACCGGCGCGCTGACCGCCTTTGTCAGCAACTTCATTTTCGGACAGGGACCGTGGACGCCGTGGCAGATGTTCACCTGGGGACTGGTGGGCTTTCTGGCGGGTATTCTGCAAAATGCCGGCGTATTCAAGGGCAGAAGCCGCCGTCACTTTGCGGCGCAATGGTGGGACAGGCTGTGTCCGGAGAATACCAACCGGGGCGATTTGCTGCATTTTGTGCGGCAGCTTACCGACCACGCGCCCCTGCGGCTCTGCCTGTATGGTTTCCTGTCCGGCTTTCTGTACGGCTGGATCATGAACCTGTATTTCATCATCGGCTACGTCAGCCCCATCACCTGGCAGACGGTAGGCGCGGCCTATCTATCCAGCTTTTTCTTCGACTTCTGCCACGGGCTGTGTACGTTTCTGGTGCTGTGGGCGCTGGGCGACCCATGGGTACGGAAGCTGGAGCGCATCAAGATCAAATTCGGCCTGACGGCGGAGGAGCGGAACTATGTGCTGCCGCCCTCCACATTTGAGATAGCGAGAGAGAACTATGAGTGAACGAAAAACAATCATCAGGACGGTGGGGCTGAAGAAGCACTACACCGTTGGCGGCAACACGGTCCGTGCGCTGGATGGCGTGGACATGTCCGTGCTGCAAGGCGAATTTGTCTGTGTCGCAGGCCGCAGCGGCTCCGGTAAGTCCACCATGCTGAATATGCTGGCAGGTCTTGAGCCGCCCACGGAGGGGGAGATCATTGTCCGAGGCAAGCATCATTTGGAGGCTATGGACGAGGAGCAGCGGACAAGGTTCCGCCGCCGCTATATTGGCTTTGTGTTCCAAAGCTACAACAACCTACCCCAATACACGGCGCTGGAGAATGTGGCGCTGCCGCTGGCCATCCGGGGCGTACCGGAGGATGAACGGAACTGGCTGGCGTGGCAGGCCCTGAGCCGCGTGGGACTACGCGGGCATGTAGATCACCGGCCTGCGGAGCTGTCAGGCGGTCAGCAGCAGCGCGTCAGCATCGCCCGCGCCATCATCACTGAGCCGTCCATCGTGCTGGCGGACGAGCCAACCGGCAACCTGGACACCCGGACCGGCCAGGAGGTCATGGAGCTTTTGTGTGAGATATTCCGGGAACGGAATACCACCTTTATCCTCAGCTCCCATGACCCGCAGATGGAGCGTTATACGGATCGTACCGTCCATTTCAGCGACGGAAAGATAGAGACAGAGAATCAGCACATCGGAGAGGAGACCAGACAGTGAAAAAAGAAACAGCAAAACGGGTGATTGCCCTGTTGATCTGCGTATGGATGACGGTATCCATGCTTCCCACCGTCGCAATGGCAACAGAAGGCGCAGACGCTTACACCAACGGCGATGACAGCGGCGTGACCGCGCTGGACGACGAGAGCGGCGGTATTCCGAGAAGCCCAACACGGATATCAAGGTCATACCCAGCGACGCCAACGCCCTGATCCTGATGGATACCGGCGCACAGTCCCCCCAAGGCGTTCCCGGTCAGGTGGTGAAGATCGTGCTGCCGCTGGCGGTCAACAAGGAGTACCTGCCCAGCGAGAAATACATGCTGCGCAACATCAACATCTATCCCGATGTGCCTACCGACGCCAGCGTGTCCAACTGGCCCTTTGAGCTGATCTACGCCAGCGATGTGCAGCACTTAAAGGATATGTCCTACAACTCCACGGCGGAGGCGTGGTTCGAGTTCAAGATCAGCGAGTTCGCCAGCAAGGGACGCTATGCCGTGCCCTTTAAGATCAACGCCACCGTGTGGCGGGAGGATGCCGTGAACGGCACCACTATCACCGAGGACGTGACCTTCAAGGTCAGTGCCTATGTGACCGTTACCGACAACGGCAATATGTCCGGCGTTACCACCGCCTTCGGCAGCCTTCAGGTGGCGGGTACCAACGCGGGCGGCTCCTATACCGTGCCTACCGGCACACCCAATCAGACTATCTCCATGCGGATCCCCGTGATCAATGTGGGCGGCACCCTGACCAGCGTGACGGTCTATCCCGTGGTGTCCGCCGCGCTGGACGAGTTCCCCTTTGTGATCGACTCCACCAATTTGGGCAAGTATTTCGACTACTGGGCCAGCGGAGAGGTGAAGTATCTGGACTACACCTTCACCGTGTCGCCCTTTGCCACCTCCGGCAATAAGTCCATTAAATTCAAGGCCAACTATTTCGAGAACAGCGCCCCTGCGGAGGGCTCCTTCTCCACGCAGTTTACTGTGATCGACGGCTATGACGCCTCCGCCATGTCGGTGATGGTGCAGAGCTATAAGCTGTATGTGGACGATACTGAGGTATCCGGCCTGATGGCAGGCGAGGAGACGGAGCTGCGCCTGACCCTGATCAACAATTCCAAGTATGACACGGCCAAGAAAATCATCTCCAGCCTGGTATTCACCAATTCCCCCGGTCTGACGCTGTGCGTAGGCGGCACGGATACCGCCTATGCCGACTCCATCAAGCCGGGCGGCACGACGATCCTGAAATACAAGATCATGGCCAAGCAGGACGCGGAGGTTGGCCCCGCCATGCTGGGCATCAATCTGACCTATGAGACCACCGAGGCGGTGGCCGGTAAGGCGGCGCAGAACATCATGCTGCCGGTCAGCCAGAAGATGGATGTTCTGGCCGGTACGCCGGAGGTGTACGGCACACTCAGCAAGGATAAGGAAGCTACCATCTCCGTGCCGCTGACCAACATGGGCCGCGCCAAGGCTATGAATATCCGGGTGCTGGCCACGGACGGCATGACCGCCTCCACCCCCTGTTATGTGGGTGACCTGCTGGCAGGCGGCTCCACCAGCGCCGATGTAACGGTGGGCTTCTCCAAAATCGGCGCGTTTGTGGGTAAGATGATCCTCCAGTATGAGGACGCCAACGGCGAGACGTATTCTCAGGACATCTCCGTGCCGCTGAGCGTGGCGGAAAGCTCTGCGGATACAGATGCCAACAGCGTCAACGCAAATAAAGACGGCACAGGCAGCCGCTGGTGGCTGTGGCTGCTGATAGCGATCCTTGCGCTCATCCTGATCGGCATTGTGGTCTATGTCATCATCCGCTATAAGCGCGGCGAGATCGGGCCCGGTGCCGAAAACACCGCTGCCTTGGACGATTTTGACGACGACTTTGACGCAGACGGCGGCGCACCGGGCATCGGGGAGAAGCCGCTGACCTACGACGGAAGCAATAAGGACGGGAATGTATGAAGCCAAAAGACCTGTTTCGCTACGGCTGCACCAACCTGTTCCGGCGAAAGACCCGCACGGCGCTGACAGCCCTGTCCATGGCGGTGGGCGTCATGTGTATCGTGGTGCTGATCTCCGTGGGTCTGGGCTATGAGCAGGCGTACCGCGAGAGCATCGAGGCACTGGGCAGCCTGACAAAGATCGATGTGACGCCTGCCACCGGCGATTACGGGCGCAAGGCACTGCTGAACGACAAGGCACTGGAGGCGTTCCGGGGCATCGACGGTGTGGAGGCGGTAACGCCGGTCTATCAGCAGTCCGCCTACATCGTATCCGGCAACTATGTCAACATGGTGCGCGTCTACGGCATTGACATGACCACGGCGGAGAGCTTCATGCTGACGCCGGAGCGGGGCGTTATGGCCGGGGACGGCACGCGCCTGCATCCGGAGGTGCTGTTTACCGACGATGTGGCCGCCGGGCTTGCCAACAAGGCGAAGGACTGGGAGCTGGCGGTGGATGAGAACGGCAACGCCCTCATTGATCTGCTGGAGGTGCCTGTCCGCATGACCTTCGATTCCTCCAGCCTGACCGGCGAGCCGAAGGCCGATACCGATGGGCGGGCGCTGCCCTCCGGCAATCTCTACAACTTGCGGGTAACCGGCATCTGCTCCACGCTGAACAACAACTTCACCTCCTCCGCCTTTATGGCCTATGACCGGCTGGAGGAGATGGTGCAGGCCAACGCCAACTATCTCGGCGCTGCCACGGAAACCAAAACGGCGGAGGAAAAGGCCAACGGCCCTACCTATGATCTGGTATGGGTGAAGGTGAAGAACGTCAACGATGTGCAGCGCATCGTCAAGCTGATCCGTGACACGGGACTGAACACCTACTCTCTCAATGATATGCTGGAGACGGTGCGGACGCAGTCCCGGCAGATCCAGGGGATGCTGGGCGCGCTGGGCGGCATCGCCGTCCTGATCTCCGCCATCTGCGTGGCAAACACCATGATGATGTCCATTACGGAACGGACGCGGGAGATCGGCGTGCTGAAGGTGCTGGGCACCGTTCGCAGCGACATCTTCAAGATGTTTCTCTCGGAGGCACTGATCGTAGGCGTGATCGGCGGCGCGGCGGGCTTGGCGCTGAGCTTTATCGCCAAGTGGCTGATACCGGTGATCTTCGCATCCCGTGAGCTGCGGTGCGTGCTGCCCTGGTGGCTGGCGGTCTGCGGCGTGGTGTTTTCCGGCTGCGTGGCCATTGCCGCCGCATGGATCCCCGCACGAAAGGCAACGCTCATCAGCCCCAACGAGGCCATCCGCTCTGAGTGAGGAGGTAGCTTTTATGAAGAAGATATGCTGTGTAGTGCTGGTCGTACTCTGCCTCCTGCCGTGCTTGGCAGGGTGTGGGAAACACACTTCGGACAACGAAGTCATGTATGCAGAGATAGAAGAAGATCTATCCTCACCTTGTGCATTGGTCCTGAAATACGAGGATACCAGTTTTACCGTTGCTTCCATCACCGAGCGGAGTTCGGCAGAAGATACCTTTACGATTCGGTATCAGGCAAGTGCTGCAATTCCGGCAAGCGAAGATATGTCCAGTGTTTATGTTACTGCTATGTTCAACGGAAATGCACTGTATGTAGACGATGAATTGGTTGGGACATTATCACCAATCATATTGCAGCTTGATTTCGAGAACGGGCCCCATGACTTCTATGTTGATTCTTCTAACGGAGGACGCCACTATGAAGTCATGATTTCACGGACATCTTGAAAGAATGAATTCCTTTACTGTCGGTTACCCTAAAACGGGCAAAAATAAAACAAAAAATGAGGAGGAAAAACATGAAAAAAAGATTCTTAGCCATTATTATGGCAATGGTCATGGCTTTGAGCCTCAGCGTGACCGCTTTTGCGGGCACAAATGCTGCGGGTGATTTGACCATCACGGCCCTCGGCGAGACGTTTGATAATGATGTCGTCAGTGTCAGTTCTGGTGAGCAATGGGACGCGTTCTACTGCTTCAAGCAGCTCCCTGATAACACTGATTTCAGCAGCGTTCGGACCACTTTTGAGTTCACGGGTACGAAACTGTTGATCAATGGCGTGCAGAAGGCTACATCTTCCCCTTATACGGCCAATGTGGACTTCACTAGCGTTGTGAGTGTTGGCGTGGTTAATGGAACTACCACGAAAACCTACTATGTCTCCGCATACCCCTCTACGTTTACCGTTACCATGAATTTCGAGTACGAAAATGCGAGAGCATTCTCGCTATTAAGCGGAACAGAGTACGGCAATTCTGGTATGCTCGATGAAGTTACTGACGCACAGAAAGCAAATGCGGCTGAAAAGGTGCAGCAGATGGATAATATGTGCGCGAGCATGAGCCCGATGACCGCTGCACAGTACCGTACCCTCACTACTACTGTCAACGCAGGCAATACGCCCTACGAACTGCTGAATGCATTCAAGGCTGCACGCACCGGCTTCGATTTTAGTGGAAGCTCCTCATATATTTCCTCCATCGGTGTTCTTGATATGAATAGCACGGCAACGATGCTCGGCGGAGGCGCCGGTGGCTGGATGTATCAGGTCACCCGTGGCGGCCAGACTGTTGTTCCCATGATTGGTATTAGCGGTTGGAAGCTCATCCCCGGCGATGTTGTGACCTGGCGTTATACCTGCGATTATGGTTATGACATCAACGCCCCGATGTGGTAAGACATTTTAGACGCTAATATGCGGCGGCGTACCTAAAGGTTAACCGAAATGCCCGTTTTAGGGTACGCCGCCGCATTCCATCGAATTCAGAGACTGTGCGCTCTTACAAACGAATGACATAATGATGAAACGTAGAATCACAAGGGTGTCTACACTCCTTATAAGCATCATCCTCCTGCTCAATACGGTGACTGTTGGCTACGCTGCCGAGCAGACAATTCCCTCAGCACCTTCATACTGGCCCGGTGGGGCATATAATACGATAGGTGACGACGATAATTCAGCGTCATCGAATTATACTGCAGTGAAAATCACCGCAGAAGAGTATCCGAATGCCGGTGACCTCCAATTCCTTCAAGTGCGTGATATGCAGTACTTGTATTGGGGGTCGCTTGTAAAAGTGATAGAAGTTCCTGGTGCTGATGGAACAAAATCTTCCGATTTTAAGCTGACATTGACTCTCACACGTCAGCAAGATGGCGTAGACATTACACTCGATAAAGCAGATTACTATAAACCGGTCCGGCAGCGAATTGTCGCTGCCGATGGGCGACAGTGTGATATTTTTATCATTGCCGTTCCGGAAAAGCGTACATATCAAACTTCCAGTGAATTGTCTGACTACACAACTGCCGGAGAAAAGTGCCTGCAAGCATATGACGCGATTTCTGATTTGTATTGGAAGTTGTATGATGAGCATGATTTTCCCGCGGTACAGGGTGGCCCTCATCCTGCAGCACGAAGAAGCCTGATTAGCTTGTCATTTGGTCTTGGGCCTTATATACATACCCGTAATACAAAGTATCCGATAAGCAGTAGTTCGTATACTGTAGAAAAGGCAGCCACAGGGATTCGCAACGCCAATTATTTTTCGGCAGAACAAGCGGAAGCAATTTTTGATACAGTCTTTCCTTATTACATTCAGTATGCACAGCAGGAAATTCCATCGCCGGCTCTTGAGAGTATTGAGGCGGCCAATATCAAAGGCGTGCTGCAAGCTGATGGTTCTTATGTATTGACTGTCCCAGATGGTCTTGACATGAACAAAGTGCAAGGTGCCATCAAATATGGAGTTGCGGATCCGACTGCGGTGCAGGTATCTCTATCGGGGGCTTGGAGCGTCAACGGTACAAGTATTATTACACTGACCGCAAAGGATCCTGCGACCACGCGTGTATACGGGGATAGTCAAAACGGTATCATAAGGTCAAGTTATGTCATTCGCATACGAAGCGGTTCGCCTGTCTTTGGCGTAAACTATTTTAGTGTTGCGGGCCGCATCGCAACGATTGATGATGAACGCAATAAGATAGCCTTACACCTTCCTGCTGACAGCCCGTGGCTGACGAGCGTTGATGTAGAGTATACTGGTACTGCTTTAACTTACCTTGATAGCGCAAAAAACGAGGTTGCTCCGGATTTGTTGGGGAGAATTGACCTCCAAAAAGCAAACTACCTTGTGATTGACAATGATTGCTCTAACTTTGCGGGAAAGGGTGCTGAGAAGGATAAGCTGAAGTTTTCCCGTGAATATGAATTGGACATCACACAGGGGAACTCTGCCGAATGTGATCTTCTGTCTTATACCACAGGCATTGAAGAGGAAAGCATTGTCTGGAACGGAGAGCGGATCACCGCCACGATCCCCTATGCAACAGATTGGAGCCTGCTGAAAAGCGAGTATACCTGCTCTTATGATGCGAAAGTTGAAGCACTGAACGGTGAGGACTTCCAAAATTCAGAAAATACGCCGATCATCTACAGAGTCACAGCCGAAAATGGTACGAGCCACAAGGATTATTCTGTTGTTGTAAAGAAAATTCCCGCCGCGACAAATAACCGCCTTGTTGCATTTCGCTTTGGCGGGTTAAAGGGCGCTATAGACCATACAGCCGGAACGGTTTCGTTAGAACTTCCGGCGGGAACGTCCAAGCGGTTTGCTCCGATAATCGAACTTCCCCAATATGCAACAGTCTCTCCTGCATCTGGTGAAGTACAGGACTTTACAAATCCTGTAACGTATACGGTAACGGCACAGAATGGCGACAAAAAAGAATATGTTGTCACTGTCACGGTTTCAAGTCAGCCGGCAGACAATCCACAAAAGGCGCGAATGCGGGATCTCCTTAACGGTATTATCACCGCATATAGAGAGAAAGATGGGCAGCTTGAGGATTGGGAATGGTTGAATCTTGGCTTATATGAGAACTTGCAGGAGCCAAACACCAATAATGGTTTCCCCATCGCGGAGATCATAGCAAATCGGAAACTCGGCCCGAAAGGGATCATGACGGATCTTGCGCGAGTGACCTTGATGCTGACTGCCCGCGGCTATGATTGCTCAAACCTTGCGCAGTATAATGATGGAGAACCTTTTGTCGATGCACAGGGAAATGAAATTGATAACCTTATCGCGAACCTGTGTCAGACAACTGTTTCACTGAATGGTGTGCAATTTGGTTTGCTGGCACTGGATATTGGCAATTACACACTGCCGGAGGATACCGAGCATAATCGGGCGTTTATGGTTGAGTATCTTTTGGAGCAAACACCGAAGGGGATCGACAAGGGCTTTATGAAGCTGGATGGCGTTGCATCCAACATGTTCGCTCTGGGTCCCTATCAAGAGGATCCAACATACGGCAATCGGGTGAGGCAGTGGCTTGAGGATGGCACTGAGTACCTCGCGCAAAAAGTCTCTAACGACTATACGATCAAGTCGTGGGGGACGATCAACAGCGAAGTCATTTCCTGGACGATCTGCGGCTTGTGCGCAGCTGGTATCGATCCATATACAGATCCGCGCTTTAGCAATGGCAGCAAGAGCATCGTCACGCAATGGCTGGACATGTTTTCAACTGGCAACGGATTTAAGCATGAAGCGAAAGAGCTTAGCCCCAATGCGCTTGCGACCTATGAGGGCTGTTATGCCTTGCAGTGGTACTTGAACTTCCTTGAAAGAGGTGGCCAGGGTACACCGTATCATCTTTGGTACAAGCAGCATGACTTCGCCAAAACACTTTCTTCTGAAGCGCGTATCTATGGGTTTGAGCTTGAAGGTAGGCATGGTGTCATAAAAGAGGCTGCCACAGCAGGTGGTAAAAATACGATCACACTGGAACTGCCCGCAGGGACACCGCTCGTTCGCGTCACGCCGAAGCTGACGTTGTCCGAGGGTGCGACCCTTGTTGCTCCTGATCTGCCCATGACGATTACCGCGAACACAGAGTACAATTTCACCATTCGCGCAGAAGATGGCAAAACCGAAAACGTCTATGCGCTTACGGTCACCATGAAGGACGACCTTGAGGCAAGCGGCGCGGAGCTGTACCTGAACACGTTGGCTTTACAGGACAAGAATTTGCGGGGATTGTCGATTATCGGCAGGACAGTAACAGAAACGAAATCCGGCGCAGACATCATACTGAATGTGGAGGCCGGAAAAGATGTTACAGAGATGCATATTTCTGCTGATATTTCTTATAGAGCAACGGCAACTCCTGCCCTTGACGGTAAGGCTGCCATGGATCTCTCCGATTGGACGAGCTTCGTGATCAAATCGCAGGATGGCACAGCAACAAAGACGTATCGGATCAAGGTCGTTGCAAAGGGACAGGCATCCATCAGTGCCTTCTCCTTGACGGTCAACGGTACGACCTATAAGGGTACGATCGACGACCAAAAGGGAACGATCGTCGTCAATGGCGTTGATGATAGCGGACTTACTACAACGAAACTGATCCCGTCGATCACGTTGGGCAAGGGAACAACTGTGTGCAGTCCTGCCCCCGGCTTGGAACAGGATTTTTCCGGTGAGGTTCACTATACGGTCACTGGCTCCGATGTTGTGTCGCGTACCTATACGGTGAACGTGTATAACAAAAATGGCCAGCGCATCAGCGCAAGCGGCGGCAATACAGACCCTGTGACACCGGCCACAGCACGGATCACATCCTTCAAGGTCTTGGGCATTGAAGGCGTGATCGATGATTCCGCCGGTACAATAACGATCACGCTGCCGGACGGCACTGACGTGACCCGCGTGGCACCCGTTGTCACGGTCCCCGCTGGTGCTGTAGTAAGTCCTGTTTCGGGCGAGGTCGTGAATCTGTCGATGCCGGTCGCTTACACGGTGACCTTGGGTTCCGATAGCAGGACCTATACTGTTCGTGTCATTTATCAGCGCAGCACTTCCCAGCAGCTATGGGATAAGATGGCTGAAAATAGCACGGTGACAGATCACCAGGTAAGCAAAAGCACGAGAAACTGGAGGTAACTATGAAAGGACACAAATTACTGGCGTTGCTGATGGCACTGCTTCTGTGCATACAGCTTCTGCCGGTTTCCACCGCTTTTGCGGAGGAAGTGTCAGAGGATGGCATCAGTGTAACGCTGAAAGCCAATTCCGCCAACTACGGCACGGTGACGAGCAGCAGCAGCCTTACAGGTCTAAAGAAGGATGACACGGTGGAGCTGACTGCCACACCGCTGAAGGACAGCTATGTGAAATTCAGCCAATGGGCCGTGTATAATAGCAAAGGTGCAAAGGCAACTCTGGATACGGATTATACTCTGACCGAGACGGAACCCGGCTCTGGGAAGGCGACGTTGACTGTACTGGGCACAACAGACCTAAGTGTAATGGCAGTGTTTAAGGGAGATGTCGTTGGGCTTGCAAGCAATTATCAGCCCGTGCCTTCGGCGGGAAGAGGCCCCACAGCGGCGAAGAAAATGATCACCCTTGTAAGCGGTACTGCCATACAAGGAACCACGGTGATTTCAGGTTGGGATAACAATCCCAAAGAACCGCTGACCGCAACGATTACATTGGATGCCAGACCCACAGATCAAGCAACGAGCAGTTTGCGTCTTGAAGTGTGGGAAAATGTAATGGCAATGGGTACTCAACCCAAGATGCTTGCAGAGGGCGCGCAATACAAGTTCGACAATGTGACCAAAATGGCTAGTGAGTCCAATGCAGCGATGTCACGGTATTCCTTCGGCGAGGGCTGGGATTGGACGGAGTACAGCTTCAGCATTGTAGACAGCAAAGATAATGTGCTGAAACCGGGCAAGATCATCTTCAAGTATCCCGGAATTGCGACCATTGACGCGAAGAATGGCAGTGTGAAGTGCGGCGAGGCCACTTACACGGATGGTCAGACAGTGAATCTCGGCACTGGTGAGAAGACCATTGAGGCCGTGCCTGACACGGGTTATGTTTTCATCGGCTGGGAGATCGACGGCGTGACACTGGATGATGCCACTGCCAATCCGCTCACCTTCGCCATGCCGACCGAAGCTAGCACCACCATTAAGGCGAACTTTGCACAAAGACCTGAGCTTGGCTATCAACTGTCCATTGAAGGCAACGGAAAGGTGTTTGTGGACGGGGTCGAGCGTGCCAACGGATATATGGCGGAAGTCGTGGATAGAACCAACGTGAAATTCCTCGCGGAGCCGGCGGAAGGCTATGTTTTGCATCACTGGGAAATCACAAGCCCCATCAAGGACGTAAATATTCCCGACAGCAGTGGTAATTTAAATCAGCTACATATCACAACAGCCTTTGGTGGTCAATTCTACAATGTAAAAGCAGTCTTTGCGGAAAAAGCCACCTATAAACTGCGCTTCAAGCTGATGCTGGGAGAGACGGGTGTCACACGATACAACGATTTTAAAGCTGCATGCGGAAGTCAGAATGTTGGCATACCATACTTAGCCTACACGTTCCCGTCTGCAATGACTCTGGATGAAATCTACAGCAGTTTGTCAACCGGTAAAACAATAAGTGATTTCAATTCATTTGCCGATGGACTGAATTACTTAGATTTCCCTGTGGGCAATGGAGATTGGATCGTTATTGGACTGGAGGTGTATCCGGGCTATACCGTGCAGGGGGGGCCCAAGTTTATTACAGATGGCTTTGTGTCCAGCAACGAAGCCGCTGTGGAAGACAGACGCAGTATCTCAAACTCCCGCTTCGGTGGAAGAACATATATCGTATTCAAAATGACGCAGGATACGACCATTACGGCGAATATCCATGAAGCGAAGTACATGACAGTAACAGTGCCTACGGATAAAACAAAGGGCACGGTCACGATCACACCTGCGGCTGATGTAGAGACACCAGCAATGTGGTGGGAAGGCTCGAAACTGACTGTGCAGGCTGTTCCCGCTGAAGGCTATCGTTTTGTTCGCTGGGAAGAGGGTTCGGGCGGATATATAAGCGACGAAAACGCGGCTTGGAACCCGTTGAACATCACGCTTGGAGCGACTGATGCCAACTTCTCCCCTGTATTCGAGGCTGCGAAAGCGGTTGACCGGAGCATCACAAAGGTCGTTGATCCGGAAGGAAAGGCGACGATTACGATCAATGGTTCGTCCGATACCATCCAGGTCAGAGAAGGCTCTGTCGTTTCGCTGGGAATTGATGTTGACGAATACTATCTGTTTGATCATTGGAACGTTACGCAGAACGGGGTAGAGCCCTCGTACAATCTGGTCGCATCCGAAAATCAGGCATCTAAAAGCGCAACATTTGTCATGCCGTTTGGCGAATCCGGCGTTACCGTACAGGCCGTCTTGAAGAACCGGTATACAGGGTTAAGTACCCTTGTTTTCCTGATGACGGGCAATAATGGTTCGACCGCTGGTGCAAAGGGCCTCACAACGGTATCTCTGAGCAAAAACAGCAGCCCGCTGACCGACGTGAATTGTCAGGTGCAAAAGGGTGATGAACTCGAAATCGCCGTTACGATGCTGAATGAGGATTATGTTCTCAGAGAGATTACCGTTGTAAATATGGATTCTTTTGAGACGCTGCAAACCATTACGGACGTTCAGGGCACCATTGCGATTCCGAGTTGGAATTCGTGGCAAATTTCTGTAAGAATCGAGAAAAAGACCACGGATACAGAGCGGCACAGCATTTCGCTGACTCAACCGACGACAGGCGGCACGATCAGTTCTTCCAATATGACCTCGCAGCCCGACAAGACCATTACATTGACCGCTGTTCCCGGTAGCGGCTATGTACTGAAAAAATGGATCGTAAAGGATGCACAGGAGAATGCCATTTCTGTCACCACAGATAATAATGTTGGCACTTTCACGATGCCCAAGAGCGACGTCACTGTAACGGCAGAATTTGTAGCCTTGGCGGAGGTCAAGCCAGAGATCACCTCTGTTGCACTGCTGCAAGGTGAGGCTGGTAGTGAGCTTGCAACGGGCGTTCTGGCCGGTGACAAGTGGACGATCACCATTCCCGATACGGTACCGGCAGAGACAGTTGCAAAGATTCCCGAAGGACTGTCCGGCTTGTATCTGAAAATCATGACGCCTGCTGGCGTAAAGGTGAAGCAGGGACAGTTTGAGGGTGACTGGTCTAATGGCGATGTTATGTGTTATATGCCGGTAAATGAAGAAGTCACTTTCCAGGCAATAGCAGGAACTGTCACCAAGGACTATACGATTAAGTTGGTCTATTCTGGCTCTCCATTATTGTCCAACGGCTCCGCTACACGTATCAGCAACAGTAGCGCATCTGTGCAGTTCAGTTCTAATGTTGCAGGCAACTATTTCTATAAGGTTGTTGCTTCTGGCGCAGATGCACCTACAGAGGAAGATGTTCTCGCTTCTTCCAACAAGGGTACAGCCATTACAGGCGTAAATACCATCACTCTCAGCAATCTGGGCGATGGCGCACGCGACATCTACATCGTCGTGGTAAGTGCCTCCGGCAGCAGGAGCACTGCCCTGAAGGTGGAGATCGCCGCCTATGGCAGTGGCACCGATACGCCGGATACCGGTAAGTTTACCATCTCGGTGAATGCCCCCAAGGGCGGCAAAATCACCCCCAACCGCACCAAGGCCAACGCGGGCGACGAAATTATCGTTACCGTAACGCCCGACAGCGGTTATCAGATGGTGGCGGATTCGCTGACCTACACGCTGGCTGTTGATGGCGGTGAGACAGTGAAAATCACCAACAACCGCTTTATCATGCCTGAGGGTAATGTGAGCATCAGTTGTCAGTGGGAGACTGCCGCGACGACCTCCACGGGCATCACAGCCTTCTCCATCAACGGCGTGGCCGGTGCGGTGAATAATACCACCAACACTATTACCATCACCATGCCCCGCGGCACGGATGTGACAAAGCTGGCTCCTGTCATTGCTACCAACGGCGTCAAGTCCCTGACCCCCAGCAGCGGCGAGACGGTGAACTTCACCAACTCCGTGACCTACACGGCCACCATGGAAGATGGCAGCACCAAGACCTATACTGTCACGGTTTACATGGACAAGGGTACGCTGGCCGACCAGTTCTGGGACAAGCTGACGGATTTCGCCACCCAAGTTCCCTGGTGGCAGTATGCCGAAAAACAGCAGAGCACCAGCAAGTATCCCAAGTATTGGTAAGTAGATGGCTCCCGACCCCACAGACACCCTGAAATACCAATCGCAAAACGAACAAAAGAGCAGCCATTCCTAGGAATGGCTGCTCTTTCTCTGTAATGACTCAGGCACGGGCGTGATGGGCGTTGGCCTCCCCGTGTGCTTGAACCCCGCCTACCCCCACGGCATGACACTATGGGGCTCTGAAGGGGCTGAGTGCGACTGCGAAGGCAATTGCTATACGCCGCGCGACTCACGAAACGTAAATACGCATTTGATGTGTCAGAGCAGGGATGCCAGTTAAGCATTGAGCCAGTTGTCGAGAATAGGCCGCACCGGTTGAATAAATGAAGGAAGACCACTTGCCGAAAACAGCAGGTAGCCTTCCCTTAGATAGAGAGTGATTTCCTTGGAATTTGTCCTTCCGAACGTATTGACAATATACTCGATTATGCTACGCTGGGATTAGGGGGTTAGGTGCGGGCGAGGAGCAGTGTCCCTGCCTGAGCTTTGTCTGCGAAAGCTGCTGTGGTTACTGCGGAGCTACAGTGGATGTGGAGTCCGAGTTGCTTACTTGCTCAGGTCGCCTTGCGAGTCCCAAATCACCATCGGTGTATTCGTCAAGGATAGTAGATATTTCATCATCAATACGTATGACTGTCAGCGAAACATAGTGCAGCTTCGCTCGCCAATCTTGCCTGCGCAAAGTATGCTTCAACTCCTCAAATGCCTTTTCGCTGTTCAGGATGATGATCGTGTGAATCCTTGGGATATTCTTATCGTTCTGCAAACCGAGGATCACATCTGAAGCAAGTATGTCGTGCCCGGTAAAGTAGTAGAAAAACCATCCTTCATCGCCTTTTTCGTTGACTAAAAAATGATGCATGTTCTCATAGTTCGTATCTAGACCGCGGCTACGCGGAGAGTGTTTTGACGAATATGGCATGAGGAGGGTTGTTTCAAATATCTTGTCTATAAAAGATATGATGCGAGTGCCGTAGTAGAGTAGCTGCCAACTCTGAATCAGTTCGATTACTTCGCGTGTGTCTCTTATATACTTCGCCAAGTCAATGTCCAGCCCTAATCTATATGCAACCAGATTCCATTCAGGCTTTGACTTAACGTTCTCGGTTCTTAAAAATCGAGAAAACAAACTGGGGGATAGCTCATATTTTGTTGCAATATCCACCTGCGATACCTTGGGGTTCTGTTGTAAAAATACGTTGATTACATTTTTGACTAAGTTTGTGTCCCTAGGAAACCTATCTCTGCTTCCTGTGAGTGCCATTGTCTTTACATAGTAACCTTCGAATTCGTACAGGTCGTTTGCCTTATTTACCTTTTCGCTCACATGAACACCTCCCGTCATTAAATAATAGTACCATTTGAATAAAAAAAAGTCAAGCATGCGGCTTGATAAATAAATCTGTTGAGATAACGCGCCTGTGTTTAGACGGTTGATGCACTAATATAAATGGTTATGTTTATTTTTTTGAACCATACTGTTGACTTTTGTAAATATATATGTTAATCTAAAAGTGCAAAAAGTCGCGGCGGCACAGCGGGGTTCACGACTTTTGAGAAATCTAGACTTCTAGGATTGATGCAAAAAAAGAAGGGAGGCGAATTATTACCCAGGATGCGGCATACAGTACGGGTCGGCTCGCCCGGAATCAACGCCTGTGGAGACGGATTTCTGTCGTTGAAGCAGGAAGCTACTCTGCAGCGGGGCCATATAAAAAGGCTGCCCCCATTTGCAGATGGGGGCAGCCATCCAAGCACACCGTGGTAGGGTCCATGATGCACCTGTAGGACAATATGTATTGTATCATGAATCCTCCGCAAAATCAACAACACAGTTTTAAGGAGGAAAAGATGGGGATGTTACTTTCACGCGCCGAGGCGGCAGCGTATCTTGGCATCAGCGCAAAATTGCTCGACGGTTTCCGCAAGGATGGCAAAATCTCTTATGTTCAGCGGGTTCCCGGCGGCAAGGTCTTTCTCAGCAAGGAGGAATTGCGTCAGTTCAGGGCAATGTACACGCGCCCTGTGCCCCGCGCATCCACCGCCTTTGCTCCCGCTTTTCGCGGCGAGGTACCTGAACGAGGGTGTCGCTGATGGGACGCAGCAAAAAACCTAAATATGGCACTGTCACTCGCAAGGGAAGAAAGTATTTTCGAACACGCATTACCATTCAGGACGGGACACGAGTTACGCTCTACGGCCGCACCGAGAGTGAAGTAGATCAAAAGGTCGCAGAATTGCGGGCAAAAGTCGCGCGAGAAGCTCTTGAACGGGACTGCCCCACTGTTGCGCAATATGCACAGCTGTGTCTAGAGAACAGATCCCCGTTTATCGCACTCAGCACATTTGACAATTATGCACAAACTATCAAAAAACATATCGTAGAGCCGCTGGGCGACAAACTCATGTGTGACGTAACGCGCGATGACATACTCGCCGCAGTGCGACGCTCTGCCGTATTGTCAGAGTCTACTTATGGTGCGGTTCAGATGTTCTACAAAAGTATTTTTGGCGAGGCTGTCAAAAACGGAATTATTTCGGAAAATCCCGCACTTGTCCTTCCTGCAAAGGGTGGGAAAGCACCGACAAAGGCTAGAAAGTCGCTGACAGACGAGGAAGTGCAGATCCTTTTGAACGCTGTTAAGGGATTGCCGCCGTACACTTTCATTTTGCTTGCGCTGTACACTGGACTCAGGCGGGAGGAAATCCTTGCCTTGCGGTGGGATAGCGTGGATCTTGACTCAAAAACGCCCTCACTTACTGTGCGCGAGGCGTGGCACGTCCATAAGAATCGCCCTTATATCACCGAAAGATTGAAGAGTAGGGCGGCTTATCGAACTGTACCTATCCCCTCGGAATTGGCGCAATACTTGAAAGAGAAAGAGAATACGGCCAATTCCGAGTACGTGGTTTGCAACCGCAATGGCGGCCTGTTGTCGGGCTCGCAATATAGCCGCCTGTGGAAATATGTTACCACGCGCAGTACGAAGCCGCGCGAATATACGCGCATTGCGCCAGACGGAACCAAGACGAAACATCGGGTTGTTCCCACTTTGGGCGAAAGGGCTGCACATAACAGTCATGTGATTTATTCTATTGACTTTCGCGTTACACCGCACATGCTGCGGCACACGTATATCACCAATCTGATTTATGCTGGTGTCGATCCCAAGACGGTGCAGTACTTAGCGGGGCACGAAAACTCGAAGATCACCATGGATATCTACGCTGAAGCCAAGTACAACAAGCCGGACGCTCTGGCAGCGCGTGTCAATTACGCATTCAACATTCCTAACCTGTAATATAAAAACAGGCGATTGCGAAAAGATGGGACAATTGAGGGGACAATTTTTCCCTTATAATCCCCAAATCCCTTGCAAATACAATGGTTTCTATCGTGGGAGCGCAAGAAGTACGGTCTGAAGGCCGCCCGTCGCGCACCTCAGTTCTCCAAGCGCTGATCGGACGCAAATTCACAACTCAAAAGCTCAAAAACCCCTGAAAATCCGCATTTTCCGGGGTTTTCTTATGCTCATTTTTCATAAAATATGACTGATTTTCTCCATTCTTTCCTTTGACCATCGACCGTTTTGCAAAGCTTATTATACCACGCAAGCATAAGGCCTATGTTAAGCAAGAGGTCTTTGGGGTGATTGGAACAGCGAAAGACTGGCTTTTACTACCCGGTTGACAAAACGGACCATTTCCTCTTTGCTGTACTTGTCATAGCCCTCCACGACGACATGCATCAAACCGTTTGACAGATGGGTATACATCATTTCCAGCTCTGTCTCACTGGCTCCGGGCAGTTCTTTCCGCCAGTAAGCAATGCTGTCCGCCTTGGCCAGGGCAATCATCCGCATAAGGACGGTTGCGTTTGTATTCCCCAGAATTAGAATTCGACACGCCGCCTGATTCTGATCGACCATATCGTAGATGGCTTCGATCAGCGCCGTCACATCAAGCGAATTGACATAGCGAAGGGATTTCTCAAATGCGTCGATGAGTTCATTCTCAATGCTCTCCATCAGGGCAAAGCAATCGCTGTAATGGGCATAGAAGGTGGCACGGTTAAGCTGCGCCAGCGCACAAACCTCCTTCACCGTAATTCTGTTTACAGGTTTTTCCTTCAGCAACTTCAAAAAAGACTGCTTGAGCACCATTTGCGTATAGCGTTTCCTTGCATCCATCTTCTCCATATAGAGCTACTCCAAAAAAAGTTTACAAAGAAAAACAACGCTTTGACAGAAAGTGTTGTTTTTCTTTCGGTCGTATGGCAAGTGCTGATTGCTTCTGCCTTTCCCCTCAAGTATACTGTACATGTAAAAGATAATCAACACTTGTATGCTTATTTGAGAGGGGAGGCTTTTTTAATGTATGATAAATATCTTGTTACAGGTGCCACCGGCTTCCTTGGCAGAGCTGTTGTAGAAGCGCTGGTACGCCGCGGCACACGAGTGTATGCGCTTGTGCTGCATGATGACCCCTATATCAATTTGCTCCCCAAAGAAGTCCACACCGTCATCGGTGATGTGTGTGCGGAAAACTCGCTGACAGACTTCTTCGCGGATGCCGACAGCCGTACCTGTGTGATTCACTGCGCCGGTATCGTCTCTGTCGCGTCCAGACCCGGTTCGAAGCTCTATCAGGTCAATGTAGGTGGGACATGGAGCGTTCTCCGGCAATGTATGGAGCGTAATGTGGGCAAAATGGTCTATGTTAGTTCCGTCCATGCCATACCGGAAAAGCCAAAGGGCTGCACCATTACGGAGGATTGCGAATTCTCCCCGGGGCTTGTGGACGGAGATTACGCCAAGAGCAAGGCAACCGCAACAGAGCTTGTCTTCAATGCGGCAGAGCGCGGGCTGAATGCCAGCATTGTCTTCCCCTCCGGTATCATCGGGCCGGGCGATATACAGGGAGGGAGCTTCACCTCAATGGCGAAATCGTTTCTTTCCAGAAAGCTGCCCTTTGCCGTTTGCGGCGGATATGACTTTGTGGATGTGCGGGATGTGGCAAAAGGCATTCTCGCCTGTTCCGAAAACGGAGAGCCCGGCAAAGGATACATTTTGTCCGGCCACTATGTCACCATTCGCAAGATGCTTCAGCTCGTGGGAAAGACTGCAAAGCTGAAGTATCGCCCCATCTGCCTGCCACTGGGGCTTGCAAAGCTGGCGGCTCCATACTATGAACGTCGAAGCACGAAGGAGCGAAAGCCGCTGTTTTTCACCCCTTATTCCGTTGCTGTTCTTGCCTCAAACGGGCAATTCAGTCATGCTGCAGCGTCGGAACGCTTTGCATATCAGCCGCGCCCGCTGGAGGAGACCTTGCGGGACATGACAGCCTGGCTTTTGGAGCAGAGGAAAAAGGACGAAGTGTGACCTCACCTCAACAAAAAGCACCTTGGATAGACTGCACATGCTACTGATATGCTCCGCAATCTCAGTTGTCATCAACACGCATTCCATGATATAATTTAATAAAGGGATTAAAAACTCGCGAATGCAGGCATTCACCCATTGTTTCATAATATTTCATCTCACACTTATGTACTGTCATTATTGCCCCACTTAAAAGGCTTTTGTCGGAAAGGAGCACGATATGAATCGGATCATCACCATCGGCCATGCAATGGGCGGTCGGCAGCGGTCTTGTGAAGGGAAAATCCGGCAATCTGCTTGACTCGCAGGGCACGGCGACCCGCGCTGAGATCGCCGCCATGCTCCACCGCTTCATTGAGAAGTATGAGCTGGTGCAGGGCAAGGCTCCCGGCGGCCTGATGGGCTGGATCGACCCGAAGCGGCTGCAAATCCCAAAGACCGGCGACAGCAGCGTGTTAGGCTTGTGGGGGTTCTCCCTCTGTACATCTCTTGCCGGATGCCTTGCGCTGACCACATGGCAGATCAGGCGGCGGCGTGAGGAAGAAGCGCTGCAAATCATCGAAAAGTAAACAGGCTCACCTTTAGGGGCGCGGGCAAATAGCCCCGCGCCCCATTCGCTGTCTTCCCAGAAAAAGACGGCTGTTCCTCAAAAGAACAGCCGTCCCGTTTTTTTCTGCTGATATGTATCTGACATCAGACCACAAACAGGTACAGGAGATATCTACAAGTCTGTTTGTCAGCCCATATCGGCGGATAGAGCCTTGCTGATTTGGGCTTGCAGTGCCTCCGCCTGCTTCTTTTCCGTAATAGCGCCCACGATGGGGTCGCCCACGATGTTGCCGTTCCTGTCAACCACATAGGTGGTGGGATAGGCAAAGATATTGGTGGTGAACTTTCCCGCCTCACCGTCGGAAGCAAAATACACGTTCTGATAGGTCGCGCCCTTCTTGGCAAGCACATCCTTGGCCTCCGAGATCGCTGCCTCGTCGCCGTCCAGCGTGAAGGTGTTGACGCCGATGAGGGCGCCGCCCTTCTCCGCAAGCTCCTTGTTCAGCGCGTCCAGCTCGGCAAGCTCTCCCACGCAGGGGTTACAGGTGGTAAACCAAAAATTCACAACGGTGACGGCGTTTTTGGCGAACAGCTCGCTGCTCTTCACCGTGTTACCGTCCAGATCCTTGCCCTCAAAGGCGGGAAACTTCTGCATACTGCCATCGTCAGGCGGCGTGGTCATATCGCTGCCCGCCGGGACGCTCGTATTGTCATCACTATCAGGCGTCTCTGACAGCCAGGGATACTTCGTCTCCAGCTCCGCCCGCTGGTTCTCAATATCCTTGATCTTGGTGGCCTCGCCGGTGAGCAGCGTCAGCTCCTCCTCGGTGAACTGATCCTTGGCGTTCTCGATGGTCTTGAGCAGAAAATCGCCGTAGTTGCCGCCGTCCTCTATCATGGCCATGCCCTTATCGGCTGCCATAAAGACCTTTTCCCAAAGAGCTGTGTTTTCCGACAGGATGGCATTTTCCTGCGCCATCAGCTGCTCGTACAGCGCTTTTGCCTCCTCGCCGCCATCATTGCCGTCTGTGTCCTCTGCGGGCTTTGTGCCACAGGCGACCATACCGGCGGCCAGCACCAGCGCCAGCAGCAGTGTGATGATTTTCTTTACGTTCATTTTGTTTCCTCCGTTTTTAATGTATTTGCAGGTTCTACAGGTTCTTTTTTGCCGTCGCCAAAGCCATAGCGGAAACTGACGGCGTTGGTGGGACAGGCGCGGATGCACATCCCACAGCGGATGCACTCGGTATGGTTGGGCGTTTTTGTCACGTCCACATCCATTTTGCAGGCCTTGGCGCATTTTCCGCAGGAGACGCATTTGTTCCTATCCACCTTCATCTGGAACAGGGACACCCTGTTAAACAGCGCGTAAAACGCACCCAGCGGGCACAGCCACTTGCAGAAGGGCCGGTAAAATACGATACTCAGCACGATCACTGCCAGCAGGATGCTGAATTTCCAGGTAAACAGGCTGCCCAGCGCCGCCCGGATGCCGGAATTGGCAAGGGACAGTGGGATGGCCCCCTCCAGCACGCCCTGGGGGCAGAGATACTTACAGAAGAAGGGGTCACCCATGCCTACGTCGTTGACGA
>OKUC01000026.1_pt1 | contig 122216 bp, 95 predicted proteins | sample 1606761 | NCBI WGS metagenome assembly OKUC01 (sample SAMEA3882542, study PRJEB24775) | human gut metagenome | biome: human-associated habitat; feature: intestine environment; material: feces | place: Netherlands | collected 2009/2010 | reverse complement strand
ACAGGAGGCCACTTAATGTGGCCTCCGTCGTGAGCAGGACTGTAGAGCAGGAAACTTAACCCCCACACCCCTCACGCGGCGGGCAAGCCCTCCCTTGTACTCCATCTCACTAAAGTGTATGATTCTGAACGTTACATGACTCACTTTACCTAACTAAAGTGCCATCAAGGGGGAATACTATGAATACCGATATGTCTCGTCGTCAGTTTGTTGGTCTAGCCGGCTCGCTCGCTACGGTGCTTGGCCTTGGTCTTGTCGGCTGCGGCGGTGGTGCCGGCAAGGGCTCCGCTGCTGGATCTACCGCGGCCAAGGATGTGAAGGGCGCTGCGGAATCCAAGAAGCTCGTGGTGGGCTTTGATAAGTCCTATCCTCCGTACGGCTTTGTGGGCGATGACGGCGAGTACACGGGCTTTGACCTCGACCTTGCCAAGGCCGTTGCCGATAAACAGGGCTGGGAAGTCGATTACGAGGCCATCGATTGGGATGCCAAGGACACGCTGCTCAACTCCGGCGCCATCAACTGCATCTGGAACGGCTTTACCATGGAGGGTCGCGAGGACGACTACACGTTCTCCGAGCCGTACATGCTCAACGAGCAGGTGCTGGTGGTAAAGAAGGATGCGGGCATCAAAGGCTGGGACGATCTTGCCGGCAAGACCGTGATTACCCAGACCGATTCCGCTGCGCAGGATGTACTCGAGGGTGACCAGAAGGATCTGGCGGCGACGTTTGCCACGCTCGACACGATCGGCGAGTACAACACGGCCTTTATGCAGCTTGAGAGCGGCGCGGTCGATGCCGTGGCTTGCGACCTTTCGATTGCCCAGTATCAGCTTGCCGCCAAGCCCGATGCCTATACGCAGCTTGATGAGCCGCTGTCCAGCGAGCACTACGCCGTCGGCTTTAAGAAGGGCGACACCAAGTCGGCCGACGCCGTGACCGAGTCGCTCAAGGCGCTCTATGAGGACGGCACGGTCAAGGATCTGTGCGACAAGTACGCAGATTACGGTCTTTCCTTCGACAACTGGGTTCTGAAATAGCGGCTTTCCCAGGCACCCGAGTTTGCCGTTCAAACCGTCGCTTGCGTACATTTAGTACGCGGCGCTCCTCTTTCACGGCAAACTCGAGCACCTGGAAAACCCGCTTTAGCATTGGGTTTGCTGTTCTGTTGTCGCGAAAGAGAGCTTAGGTTGTCTATTCAGGTCATGATGCAGATGCTTGGCCAGGGATTCTTGGTCAGCTTGCAGTTGTTTGTGCTGACGCTGCTGGGGTCGATTCCGTTGGGAATCCCCGTGGCGTTCATGCGCATGAGCAAAATTGCGCCGCTTCGCTGGGTCGCGCGCATCTATATTTCGGTGATGCGCGGCACGCCGCTCATGCTACAGATGTTTGCCATCTACTTTGCCCCGTACTACGTGTTCGGCATCTCACTCACGCCCGATTCCAAATGGACGGCATGCGTCGTGGCGTTCATCATCAACTACGCCGGCTACTTTGCCGAGATCTATCGCTCGGGCTTGCAGTCCATTCCGCGCGGTCAATACGAGGCAGCCGAGGTGCTGGGCTATTCGCGCATGCAGACGTTTCTGTATATCGTGATGCCGCAGGTCGCCAAGCGTATTCTGCCGGCGATGGGCAACGAGATCATCACGCTGGTCAAGGACACGTCGCTGGCGTTTGCCATTGGCGTAGGTGAGATGTTCTCGACGGCCAAGGCGCTGGTCGCCTCGCAGGTGAGCATGGTGCCGTTTGCGATCGCGGCGCTGATCTACTGGGTCTTTAACTTTGTGGTCGAGATGCTGCTGGGCGCCGCCGAAAAGAAGCTGGACTATTATCATGACTAACTCAGTGATGAAAATCGAAAACGCGCGTAAGGCGTTTGGCGGCAATGAGGTGCTCAAGGATATCTCGCTCGAGGTAAAGCGTGGCGAGGTCGTGGCGATTATCGGGCCTTCAGGCGGCGGTAAGTCCACGCTTCTGCGCTGCGCCACACTGCTCGAGACGCTCGACGGTGGCTCGCTTTCGTTTGGCGACCTTGCCGTTGCGACGGACGCGGGGTCGGGTGCGGTATATGCGAAAGGCGACGTGCCCAGGCAGGCGCGCTCGCGATTTGGCCTGGTATTTCAGAACTACAATCTGTTCCCGCACTATACCGTGATAAAAAACATCACCGATGCGCCGATCCGCGTTCTTAAGCGCCCGCGCGAGCAGGCGGAGGCCCGTGCACACGAGCTTATTGCACAGATGGGGCTTACGGGTAACGAGAGTAAGGTGCCATGTGAGCTTTCGGGCGGTCAGCAACAGCGCGTGAGTATTGCCCGCGCCCTGGCGCTAGACCCGGAGATCTTGTTCTTTGACGAGCCGACCTCGGCGCTCGATCCCGAGCTAACGGCCGAGGTGCTGCGTGTCATTAAAGACCTTGCCGCGCAGAATATGACGATGGTGATCGTGACCCACGCGATGCAGTTTGCGCGCGATGTTGCCGATCGCGTGGTCTTTATGGACGGAGGCCGTATTGTCGAGGAGGGGCCTGCCGATCAGGTTATCGGCCATCCGCACGAGCAGCGCACGCGTGAGTTCTTGAGCCGTATCGAGGGGTAGGCTCAGGAATTTACTCAACTATTAATTGAGGCGAAGCCGCCGCAGGTCTTACGGTCTGTGGCGGCATTTTGTTTGCATCGACGGGGTTCAATAATCGCCTCATAAGCTTGTCTCTTCCTCTCGCCGCCTGTATTCATACGTGCGCCGAAAGGTATGCATGGACAGCCGCCCGTGAGGGTAGGGTGGTGGCATAGGACATTTGGAGGGTGAGTCGGCTCGGCTGCCGACCATGCTGCTCCCGGGATGGCACCGACCGCGAACTCTCCCCGTTGGCGTCGCGCATTGCGCGCGGCCCTGCAAGGAGGTCATCATGGGTGCTCCCAAGACCGGCAATGTAAGGAACGTGGTGCTCGTAGGCCAAGGCGGGGTGGGCAAGACTTCACTCGCCGAGGCCATGCTCCACCTTTCTGGTAAGACCGCCCGTCTGGGCGGCCACGACGGCACCAAGCCCACGCTCGACTATGACCCCGAAGAGGTCAAGCGTTCATTCTCCATCTCGACGACCATCGCACCGATCGACTGGAAGGGCGCCCGCATCAACGTGCTCGATGCCCCGTGCTACCCCGATTTTATCGGCGACGCCTTTGCAGCGATGAGCGTCTGCGAGACGGCTCTGTTTGTGGTCGACGCCGAGGCCGGCCCGCAGCCTACGACCGTCAAGCTTTGGTATGCGGCGGAGGATCTGCGCCTGGCGCGTGCGGTGTTCGTGAACCGTCTGTCGCGCTCCGAGGCCAGCTTTACGACCACAATGGACCTGCTGCAGGAGCGCTTTGGCACGCGCCTGGGCGCCGTGACCCTTCCCTGGGGCGAGGGCGAGGACTTTGACGGCATCATCGACCTGGTGCGCATGAAGGCGCGCCATTGCAACGGCACCGAAGCCGTTGAGTCGGAGATTCCCGAGGAGTATCGTGCCCAGGCCGAGGAAGCCCATGACCATCTGTGCGAGCTGGTGGCCGAGGCTGACGACGAGCTGATGATGAAGTACTTGGAAGGCGAGGAGACGCTGACGCAGGAGGAGCTTGAAGGCCTGCTGTCGAAGGCGATCGCCGAGCGCATCTTTGTGCCGGTCTTTGCGGGCGATTGCATTAAGGAACAGGGCGTCAACTCGCTGATGGATGACATCGCGACGTACTTCCCGGCGCCGACCGACTACGGTGAGATGCCGCTTATCGACGGCGATTCGCTCAAGATTTCGAGCGACGATGACCGTCCGGTGGCGTTTGTGTTTAAGACGCTGGCCGATCCGCAGCAGGGCCGCATCAGCTTTATCAAGGTGCTGACGGGCACGCTTGAGCCGGGCCTTGAGCTGATCAACGCGCGTACCCGCAAGAGCGATCGTCTGGCTCACCTGTATGTGATGTGCGGCCGCGATATGACTGAGGTCGGTCACGCCTATGCCGGCGACATTATCGTGGCGCCCAAGTTGGCGGCAGAGACGGGTGACACGCTCTCCATTACCGGTAAGGTCGAGGCGGCGGCGTTTGAGTTCCCCAACTCGCAGTACCGCATTGCCATCGAGGCCGAGAACCGCGGCGACGAGGAGAAGCTCTATACGTTTATCGAGAAGGCATGCAAGGCCGATCCGACCATGAGCATCGATCGTGACGAGGAGACCGGCCAGACCATCATTTCGGCGGTGGGTGAGGCGCAGGTTTCGGTGCTGCTCAACCGTTTGGAGGATCGTACCAAGGTCGTGGCCAAAAGCGTGCCGATCCGCATTCCGTATCGCGAGACCATCCGCCGCACGGCGAGTGCCCAAGGCCGCCACAAGAAGCAGACAGGCGGCGCCGGTCAGTACGGCGACTGCTGGCTGCGCGTTGAGCCGCTCATTGGGCCCGACGGCACGAGCGACGGCTATGAGTTTGTGGACGAGGTCGTAGGCGGCCGCATCCCGCGCTCGCTCATTCCTGCCGTGGACAAGGGCGTTCAGGAGACCATGAAGGACGGCATCATTGCCGGCTACCCGCTTACGGGCATTCGCGTGGCTGTGTACGACGGCTCGTATCACAGCGTCGACTCCAACGAGATGGCGTTCCGCGCGGCGGCCCGCATCGGCCTGCGCAAGGCGTGTGCCGATGCCGACCCGGTGGTGCTGGAGCCCATCGAGGAAATTACGGTGACTATCCCCGAGAGCTACGCCGGCGCCGTGATGGGCGACATCTCGGCCTCGCGCGGTCGCGTGACGGGTATGGAGACCGATGAGCGCGGCGATACCGTGGTCATTGCCCAGGCACCTCTCGCCGAGTTGACGGATTACTCGACGCGCCTGCGCTCTATCACGCGCGGCACGGGTGACTTTACCATGAAGCCTGCTGGCTATGAGCAGGTTCCCTATGACGTTCAGGCCAAGCTGGTTGAGCGCTATGAGGAGGGTCGCGCCAAGTAGCGTGTGATTTTGCCTGCAACATACATGCCGATGCAAGGGCCGCTCTGGAAGTGCCACGCCAAGTAGATCGATGTAGGGCAACCACCACGATGGGAATAGTCCCCATCGTGGTGGTTTTTGGTGGGCGAGGTGCCTGCCGGCTTTTACTGGGCCCGTCTCCTTTCATGCCGTCGCGAAAGATAGATCTCCTTTGATAGAATAAACGTATATAGACGTCTATTTGAACTAGGAGGCAATATGTTCGAGGCGGTTATCTTCGATATGGACGGGCTCATGTTCGATACTGAGCCGATTTGGGCTTCCTGCTGGCCCAAAACCGCAATTGAGTTTGAGGTTGAATGCAAAGAGGGTCTTGCGGACGCCATGCGTGGCACCAATGGATCGGAAGCGGTGTCCATTATTCGCGAGTGGTATGGTGATGAGGTCGATTCTCAAGCGTTTGTTGACCGTTTTTACGAAATAGCGCATGAAGCGCTGGCTCAGGGCGCAGAGAAGAAACCCGGATTAGATTGGCTTCTCGACTATCTTCAGGCTGAGGGAATTCCGATGGCGGTTGCTTCATCATCGAGCAGAAAAATGATCGAGGCAAATTTGATAAGGGGAGGAATACTCCCTTATTTCGATTCGATCGTCTCTGGTATTGAGGTCGAACACGCCAAGCCTTATCCAGACGTCTTTTTGAAAGCGGCGGATGAGCTAGGAGCTTCGCCGCAGAAATCCCTCGTTTTAGAGGATTCCTATAACGGGGTGCGTGCGGGATTTGCAGGAGGATTTTGCACTGTCATGGTCCCCGATCTCTCTGAGCCAACAGATGAGATGGAAAGATTGGCCACGGCAATAGTTCCGAGCCTAAATGACGTTACCGATATGCTGGCAAATGGGGCGCTGGGGTAAGCATGTCAAATGAAAGGGGCTGTCGAGTGCTTCTCGGCAGCCCCTTTTTTCGATTTGCTGTATTTAGTGCTTTGCGCATAAATCAAAAAGGTATATAGTCGTCTATAAACAGGTACATAGACGTCTATATAAGTATCTGGAACGAAAACTCAACTCGAATTGCCGTAACCCGGTTGGAGGAATCATGGCAGTTGTAACTTCGACTGAGCTGATCCAGATTGCACGCAAGAACGGATGGCTCCTTCCCGCATATAACACGACGAACATGGAGATGACCTTAGGTATCCTGGATGGATTACAGAGGGCCGGGATGCCGGGTATTCTTCAGATCGCCCCTACTAACGTCAAGCTGTCCGATTACGGCATGATCGCATCCATCGTAAAGCGCGCGGCGGAGGATTATATCGTTCCCACGTGTCTGCATCTCGATCACGGCAAGACGCTCGAGGACGTACGCCAGGCGGTCCAGGCTGGCTTCACCTCTGTCATGATCGACGGTGCCGCGCTTTCCTTTGAAGAGAACATTCGCTTCTCGCGCCAGGCGGTCGACTATTGCCATTGCTATGGCGTGCCCGTCGAGGCGGAGCTTGGCGCCATCAAGGGCAAGGAGGACGATCATGTTTCCGAGGCGGATCTTAAGACCGACCCGGATCAGGTTTGTGAGTTCGTAGAGCGCACGGGCTGTGATTTGCTGGCCGTGTCCATCGGTAATGTTCATGGCCTCGAAGATGAGCCGCGCATCGATTTGCCGCTGCTTGAGAAGCTTGCAGAGGTATCTCCGTGTCCCCTCGTTCTTCATGGCGGCTCGGGAATTCCCTACGAGACCATCCATGCGATGCAGCCGCACAAGATGTCCAAGATCAATATTGCAAGCGACCTGCGTAAGGCCTACATCACAACTGTTGGCAAGGCGTATGAGGCAAACAACAATGAGCACAATCTTGCCAAGGTGCTAATCGATGCTCGAGAAGCCGTCGCGGCCGTTGCCTACAAAACGACCCGCGCCATTAACGGCATCGCTGAGTAAATCGGAATTATGGATATGGATGAGGCGATAATGGGCGCGCTCTACCTTGGTGTCGATGTTGGCACGTCATCGGTGAAGCTTACGTGCATTGATGAAAGTGGAAAAGTTGTCGCAACTGCAAGCGAGGCTTACGAATGCTCTGAGCCTCATCCCGGTTGGAGAGAGATCGAACCCGGGATATGGTGGGATGCCGTTTGTTCGGCGTGCGCCTTGCTTGGGGAGAAGGTCGACCTGTCTCTAATTAAGGGCGTTGGGGCCACCGGGCAAATGCATACGACGGTGCTGGTTGATGCTGCTGGGGTTCCGACATGTCCGGCGATAATGTGGAATGATCAACGCACGATTGACACTGTTTTTGATGAGAAGCAGTGGGCGCTAGCTGTAGGTTTTCCTCAGGTTGCCAGCTTCCTTTCAACTGGGGTTCCGGCAATGAACCTTGCATGGATGGCTAAAAACAACCCAGCAGCTCTTTCCAAGAGCGAGGTATTCCTTTCGGTTTCGGATTGGATCGCTCTCAAGTTTGGCGGACATCCCGGCATGGACTATTGCGGAGCGTCGACAACGGGGCTTTTCGATAATAAGAAGCAAACTTGGATTGACGAGGTTTGCGAGCATTTTGGGGTTCCCGAGTCGTTGCTTCCCGCTGTCGAGCCTTCCGACAAGGTTATCGGGGTCGTTAGCGAAAGGGCTTCGGCTGAGACGGGAATTCCCGCAGACGCTTCGATTGTAAGGGGGACGGGCGATAATCCTGCGGCGGCGATTTGTACGGGCTGTCTCCTGGAGGGCATTCCCACCATTTCGCTTGGCACAAGCGGTGTGCTGATGTATTCGGCCGAAGGGGTTGAACTTCCAGATGTTGGTAAGCCCGTATTGTTTAAATGGGGTAATACTCTTAAGACGCAAGTTCAGCTCAGTATTAGGTCGTGTGGTGGAGCTAAGGAGTGGTGGTACGGACAGATTCTAGACAGCGACTCCTACGATCTCGAGGACAAGGCCGTTGAGGATCCTTTCTACGAAATGAGGGACCTCATGTTCTATCCGCATCTGTCGGGGGAAAAGGTCTTGCACGGTTGCCCGTCGGTTCGAGGTGCCTTTTTGGGGCTTGACCTTGACACGACGCGTTCGGAGCTTGAGAGGGCACTTATGGAGGGCACGGCATATGCCCTCAGGGAACTCAAGGAATCCGTGAACCATTCGCAAGAGTGGTTCGGTATCAGGCTTGTTGGCGGAGGGGCTAAGAACGATTTTTGGGCGCAAACGCTCTCAAACGTGTTGGGAATCGATTTAGTGCGCATGGAATCGTCCGGTGCCGGTCAGGGCGCGGCATTGCTAGCGCTTTCAGCTTCTTGCGGACAAGATTTGGCCGATATTGCCGCCGGGGTCTGCAAAAGGCTAGATTCCGTTGAAAAAAACGACAAAGTCCACGAGATATACAATGTGCGTTTTGACAGGTACATGCGCATATTTAAGGCATTAGAAAATATCTATGAGCTAAAGAGCGCATAGCCGTTTGCCCTACAAAACCAACCATTCACCGAAAGGAATGCAAGAGCAAAGCTCAGAAGGCAGTCACTTTGTAATATATAGACGACCGTAGACAACCATGAGCGTATATGGCCGAATGAAAGGGGAGGAGCGGGCGCTCAGGTAGGACGATAGCAGTAACGAACATCAATTAAGGAGAATGAAAATGGGAGCAGTAAACGATTTCCTTATCTTCCTTGCGGAGGGCTTTACCGGCCTTTTTAATGCTGCGGGCGAGCAGTTTGCCTCGTTTATCACGGGCATGATTCCCATGCTGATTTGCCTGATCCTTACGATCAAGGCAATCATCCAGCTGATTGGCGAGGAGCGCGTCTATGGGTTCATGAAGAAGTGCACCAAATATGCGGTTCTCCGCTATACCCTCATTCCATTCCTTTGTACCTTCTTCCTCTGCAACCCGATGGCGTACACCTTTGGTGTGTTTGTCGAGGAGGACTACAAACCTGCATTCTACGATGCGGTCGTGTCCATGATGCATCCCATCGTCGGCCTTTTCCCGCACGCCAACTCGTCCGAGCTTTTTGTTTGGCTTGGCATCTCGGCTGGCTACGAGGCACTGGGAAAGAACTCCTCTGAGCTTGCCATCCGCTTCCTCGTCGTTGGTCTGATCGTTTGCCTGATCAAGGGCATCGTTACCGAGAAGCTGTACCTCATCATGAAGAAGCGCAACAAAGCTAAGCTTGCTGCCTAGTGGTTCAGCGCAAAAGGAGAGTCTAGATCATGAGTGAATTTAAAAGCGTAAAGGCGTCCCACGGCGGCAACGGTTGGGGCGGACCCCTTATCATTACCCCCACGGCCGAAAAGCCCTATGTTCTGAGCGTGACCCTGGGCGGAATCAGTCCGGTTGCCCTTCGCATCGCGGAGCTTACCGGCGCCGAGGCGCACGATCAGTTTAAGGACCCGATCGAGACCGATCAGGCATGCGCTGTTGTTATCGACTGCGCTGGCGTGGCCCGCTGCGGCACTTATCCCAAGATGGGTCTTAAGACGCTGAACATCAAACCTGGTTCCCCGTCTGGCCCTCTGGCACAGTTCATCACCGAGGATCTCTTTGCGTCCGATGTCAATCCCGATTGCATCGCTCTTGTCGATGCCGCGGATGTTCCCGCTGAGCCGGTAAAGACCGAAAAGGCACACGAGGAGACGACGAAGGAAAACGTTCACGCAAAGATTGCTGAGGGGCGCGCCGAGATTGCGTCCAAACAGTCTAACGGGTTTATGGACGTTGTCTCTAAGATCGGCACCGGCGTTGGTCGCGTCATCAGCATCATCTATCAGGCTGCACGTGATACCGTGAATGACGTTATCCGCAACATCATCCCCTTTATGGCGTTTGTCTCGGTGTTGATCGGCATTATTAACTACACGGGTTTCGCGAACGTTCTTGCCGGCGTTCTCACTCCGCTTGCGGGCTCGCTGCCCGGTATGCTGGCAATTGGCATGTTCTGCTCAATCCCGTTCCTTTCGCCATTGATCTGCCCGGGCGCAATCATCGCTTCTGTGCTTTCTGTTCTTGTTGGCGACCAAATCGCCAACGGCACGATTCCCGCTAACTTTGCCCTTCCCGGCTTCTTTGCCGTCAACTGCCAGGTTGGTTCTGACTTTGCTCCCGTTGGCATGACTCTCATGGAGGCAAAGCCCGAGACGATCGAAATCGGTTACCCTGCATTCCTGTTTGGCAAGCTGATTACCACCCCGATCCAGATTATTCTCGCCTACGTACTGTCCTTTGGCCTGTAAACTGAATGCTTTAAGAGGGAAAGGCCCGCTATGCTCAACGCACTCATTACAATAGCCTTCTTTATTCTTGTATGGCTTGCAGGAACATTCACCCAGTATCGCTATTGGAAGAGGGTGCGTGTTCTCATCCATGAGCGCGCTCGCGATCATGAGGGATACTTGGGCACGGGTATGTGCAAGGTGAGTTTTAGCCGAAAGGCGTTTGTGATGATCCTGACTGATCATGACGGCGTGATTAACGGTTGCTATGAGCTCAAAGGGCTTTCCCTCAAACCGGAGTTTTCGGAGATGAGCGAGATGTTGGGGTTGAATATCGAGACCGCCCTAGACCATCTGGCCAACGAAAGCTATCACGATGCTTTTGCCCAGGCTATTCGTGTTATCGACAGGTCAATGACTGCGCCTGCGGCGTAACAAAGATAGGAGAAATCAAATGTACAAGGTTAAGGTCACTGAGATCGGCTCGTTTGTTGAGGAGCTTCTCAACGAGAAGATGGTGGTCCTGTTTGGCCCGACCGCTCCTGCAGAGTTGCGCGACATCTGCGTCGTTCACGATGGAACTCCTACAGAGGATAACGTGCTTGCTGAGGGCGGCACCATTTCCATCGGCGATCAGGTCTACACGATTAAGGAGTTTGGTGAAGCTGCGAACGAGAACATGGGAGGGCTCGGTCATCTAACCATTGCGTTCGATGGCGAGCGAGAGCTGCTTCCTGGAACGGTTCTCGTGACACCAAGCGTGCTTCCCAAGCTGGAAACCGGCATCGAGATTAGCTTCAACGGCTAAATCGCTCGGTATGGCAGGCCATGTATTAGTCGGAAAGGACGTGTTCTCATGAAACGTTCCGATTTAAAACTGCCACTTTTCACAGTCAGTCCTAAGACCTATTTGCTTGCGGACGATTCAATTGCAGCGGCTCATCTTACGGATGAAATCGCAAAAGATCGAGATCATTCGATTTTTTGGACTGCTCCCGTTCCCGAGCTCTGCGCAGTTGCGAAGGATTTGAAATTTGCAATTCCCACAGCGCAGCATGCCGATCTTGTCGGTGACGGAAAAGGAATGGGACTGACACCTCTTGAGTCGCTTAAGAGCGCGGGAGTTCAAGCTGTCTTTCTAAATCACACGGCACACCCCCTGGCCGTTGATAAGTTGGCGGCAACGATCGATCGCGCTCGTGAGCTTGAGATTCTAACCATTGTTGCAGCCGATAGCGTGACAGAGTCCAAAGCGGTTGCGGCGATGGACCCGGACGTGATTCTTTGCGAGCCGAGTAGCCTTGTGGGAACCGGCCATACAAGCGGCGATGATTACATCGCGGAGACCATCGCTGCCGTAAGGTCCATCAATCCCGACATCGTTATCATGGAGGGAGCGGGAATCAGGTGCGGAGGCGACGTTCGTCGCCTGATTGGACTTGGCGCGCAAGGTACCGGCATTTCGAGCGCCCTGGCGATTACGGATGACAGGGCAGCGTTGCTTACGGAGCTGTTTGACGCGCTGGACTAAAACCGTTTAAAAAAGGCGAACCCACGGGTTCGCCTTTTTGCGTTTTGGAATTATGTTAAGCGCAATGCCGCCGCTCTCAAGAGCTTTAATGGCGGCGCTGAAAAACGGTGCCAAGCTGGAACCTGCTGGATTTAAGCCATACGCGCGCATATTCAATTGCAGAGTCATTGTCCAAGTAGACTGTTTGAAGCTGCTGAAGAAGCGGGGACTGCGTAGAGAGACCAAGCGCATCCGCGCGTTGGGTATCCGCGAGCTTTGCCACAAAGGAGGTCTTTGAGTATTCGATCTGGTGGCCTGAGAGCCGCTCGATTATTGCAAAGAGACCTTCGTTAACAAAGTCGGCTGTTTCAATACCTGGGACAAGTGCCATATTGATGTTGTTTTCGATGAACATCACAGGTTCACCCTCAACGCTGCGCACTCGCTCGAGATGAAGGTAGTCAGAACCTTCGACAATACCGAGATGTCTGGAAATATCTTCGTCCGACTTACGAATTTCGCAATCGAGAATGCTTGTTTCGAAAGAAAGACCTTGCTCGATTAGAGATTCGGAGAAAGAGATAAGACCCTCTGTAAGGGGGAAAGAGATGTCTTTTGACTTAACGTAAGTTCCCTTTCCCTGAATTTGCTCAAGCAGGCCCTCATCAACAAGCCTGGAAATGGCCTTTTTGATGCTGCCGCGGCTGACGCCGAGCGTGCTCATGAGCTCGACTTCCGACGGGATTTTGGATGCTTGCTCCCAAGCTCCTGAGGCGATGTTCTCGCGCAGATAGTCGACCACCTGCATATAGATGGGGGTGGGACAATCCTTTTTTATATGTGAATTGTTGACGCGATTGGTCACAGTTTCTCCTGATTACTTTGAAGCAAAATTACCTTCATTTTACGTTGTTTTGCTTCGATTAACTTATCGAGATTGTGATTGCAAAGAATAAATCACGTTTTAGTGTAAGGCTTCCGCTGCTTTGGCTGCCTGTCTGGCGTCTGCCTTCTACTCTTCATCGACAATACGGATATCTTGGAGAGATGGCCCCATGTCATAGAAATGCGCCGTAGGAGGCAAGAATTAGCCTCCCGTGCGCGTCGGTGACAAACGATGCGGGCGTGGCCCCGGTTGAACCTACTCTCCGGTGGCCTGGTTGCGGCCGGTGGCGTAGTCAATCTGCACGTGCGGCTGCAGGTTGTAGCAGTACACGTGGAAGCACAGGGTCTTGCCGTGGTCCTCGATCGATTGTGCTTCCAGACGAACGCCACGACAGACGAGTTCCTCTTCGTTGTACATGGGCGTGACGCGGTAGAGCACGTGGTTGCCCGTGTCGTGGATGTAGTCGAGGATCTGCTCTTCAAACGGCAGCATGCCCGTCTCGTTGAGGTAGCGCGTGCCGGTGAGGAGATTTTTGCGATTGGCGTTCTCGCCGCAGAGCGACCAGGCGATGAGGTGGCAGCGGTTGTAGAGGCTCTGGCCTGGAATAAAGTCGTAGCGCTGCTGGTGCCAACCGGCAGGATGGATGCGCGAGATATCGCCGCGCTTTCCCTGTCCGAGCGACTCGGGGCCTACGCAGGCGAGCGCCTTGCGAGTGCGGCCCAGGCTGTCGAGCTTGGAGAATTTCTTAAAGCAGCCCTCTTCGGTGGCGCGCTCGTACTCGTCGAGCGTGAACGACGGCATACCCAGCGGGTGCGTGCTGTCGGCGCGAAGGGCAACGTAGGGGTTGCCGGCGTAGTCGGGAATGCTGCTGAGATAAACACCGCGGGCGCGGTTGAGGTCGGGGTTTTCGACCTCGTCGATGGGGGTTGCGGCACTATCCGCGGAGGCAGTGTCACCGGTGTCGGTTGCGGCGGATTCAGAGCCATCGCCAGAGTCCTGGCTGTTTTGAGGGTCCGGGGAGCTCGCCGTTCCTGATTCGAGCCGATCGACCAGGTCCGCCTCGTCGTCGGTGCGGCTGGGACTTTCGTTTTGTTTTTCGGCCAGAGCTGCCGCCTGTTCATCACTTTGCGGCGACAACAACTTGGGCGCTCCGTCGAGCGACCCTGTGAACAGCGCAAACCCCAGCACCACGGCGGCGCCGATGGAAAGTACTTGCTTGTAGGCGGACTTGCGCGACATTGCGGCTCCTGGATGGACGGTTGGGAATCTACCAGTCTAGCAGGAGCCGGCAGGGGCCGTTCTGTCGAACAAATACTCAAGATTTGGGATAGACGCTACTGATTCATTTGCCTCATATGGAGCTGCGGTGGTTGTGTATGTGGGGCTATTTTGCGTTTCCCCAGATAAAACCCGCCAAAATAAACCTGTCCCTTTTTGGCAGGTTAATCGGGGGACTATTTCACCGCAACTTAGGGCACGGTTAGGGAGTGTGCACCTTAAAGAGTGGTGCCCTTGATTAGAGAGGTCGCGCTCGTCTCTCTAATTGTCTCTCTAAAGAGAAAGCCAGTTAAAGAGATAACATTGGGCTATCTAACAGTGAATTCGATACATCTCTCTAAATGTCTCTCTAAAATAAGGTGCTTATCTCTCTAAAGTTAGAGAGATATACTATACTTTAGAGAGATAAATCTATCGTTTTAGAGAGACGGAATGCCAATGCTGCTGGATGAACCTCTTGGCCTTATCGTTGAGCGCCTTCGCAGGCGGGGGACTGATGACGCATCGGTAGAAGTTAAAGCCTGCACGAATAAATTGAGCGCAGACGTATGGGAGACAGTGAGCGCTTTTGCGAACACTGCGGGTGGGCTCATTATTTTGGGCCTAAACGAAGCCGAAGGATTTGTTCCTTCGGCTAACTTTGCTATCGATAGGGTGCGCGATCAGTTTGTTTCGGGTATCGGAGACGGAGGCTCAGCGGCAGTGGTGACCCATGCGCCACGGTACGAGCTTGATCGAGGCGAGGTCGACGGGCTCCAGGTGCTTCTGGTGCGCATCTTTGAACTTGAGCTTAAAGCGAAGCCTTGCTATATCGGCGCGCGCGGCGTGCAGAACGGTAGCTACAAGCGCGTGGATGATAAAGATATCAAGATGTCACCCGCTGAGCTATATGAGCTGCAGAGTGCGTTGCTTCCGAGCGATGCAGACGGCACGGTGGTTTCGGAGGCAACAGTCGAGGATTTGGATCCAGATGTCGTGCGGTCTATTATCGCAAATCGCCGGCTGCAGACCCCCCGCGTTTTGCGCGGGGCCGATACGCTGGAAAAGCAGCTGGTCAGACTCAATATCACTACAAAGGATGGTGCGGTGAAGCTCGCAGGGCTTCTGTCGGCGGGAATTTACCCCCAGCAGTTCTATCCCAAACTCATGATTGATGTCGCCGTTCATTCCGATGTGGAAAAATCTGCACCCGGGCAACCCCGGTTTATTGACCGCCAGTTGTGCGATGGCCCGATTCCGGCTTGCATCGAAGATGCCCTTGTCGCGATTGGACGGAACTTGCGCAAAGCGGCGATAGTGCAAGGCGCTGGCAGAAGGGAGGATTGGGAAGTTCCCCAGGAGGTTTTGCGCGAGGCCTTGGCAAACGCCTGCATCCATCGAGAATATTCGCCCATGTTTGTGGGGCAGGCCGTGAGTGTCGATATCTATCCAGACAGAATAGAGATCAAAAACCCCGGTGGGCTTTGGGGCGGAAAGACGGTGGACAATCTTGCAGACGGGGAATCGCGCTGCCGAAACCCAAAGCTCATGAGCCTAATGGGGGCGACGCCGTTAGAGCATGCCGAGGGGCCCGTTGCAGAAAGCCAGGGATCTGGTATCCCGGCTATGATTCGCGAGATGGAGTCTCGTTCGCTTGGAAGGCCGAAATTTATCGTTAAGGCCGATTCGTTTACGGTGCTGCTTTCCCGGCACGGGGCGGAGCTTGCTGAAAACCGCACGTGGATTCAGAGCCATGTGGGCACCGAGCTGACGGATCGCGAGGAAACATTGCTCATGTTTATGCGGGAGCATGGGTGCGTATGCGATGTTCAAAAAATACGAGAGGCCCTGAAGTGGGATTCGGATGACATTCGCCTGATCTGCGGGAATCTTGTCGATAAACATGTCCTGTCAAAATGTGGCAAAGACACGTTTGAGATTATCGATATGAGCAGAGAATCGTCAGCTTCGACAGCGGATAGGATCCTGGAGGCTCTCAGAGCCGAGGTGGATATGACGGCGCGAGAAATAGCGGTTGCATCGGGGGTCAAAATTTCGTCCGTCCGCTACCATCTGCCAAAAATGGCGGATAAAGGACTCATCGAAGTAATGGGTTCATCGACGAGCCGCAACCGCCGCTATCGGAAGAAGTAGATGCAGCCGAGTCGCCCCTCTTGTGTCTCTCGAAGTGAGATGGGTGCTAGGGGGGGCGACTGCCTCGCGATATTTCCCCAGATAAAACCTGCCAAAATAAACCTGTCCCTTATTGGCGGGTCAGTTAACGCAGTGCAGGTTGAGCATATGCGAGCGAGCGGTCTCCGGGTGCGGTAAGGTGACGTGAAACAAGCGGGCGCTGACCTTTTGGTCGCGCCCGTGAAGTTGAACGTCAGATTGCCGTGTCCGGAGCCCGCGCAGCGCCGAGCAGTTACGCCGTTTGTAAAACGGCGTAACCTAAAGGTTCATGTTGCCGTGAATGTAGGGGGTGACCTCGGGGGAGATATGGTCGCAGCCCAGCTCGCGCAGCGCGGACTCGATGGCGGCGGGCAGCGGGGTCTTGCCCTTGTCGTCGACGGCGTTGCCACCGAGGGCAGCAATCTTGGCGACATCTGCGGGTGCGGCCTCGATATGCATGCAGCCGCCGACCAAGCGCGCGCGTACCTGTGCCAGATCAAGATCGTGCAGGTAATCCTCGCAGGCGCGGATTAAATCGACCTTCTCGCGTGTAAGCTCCTCGCCCGTGGGGACGCGGGTGGCAAGACATGCTCCCGCCGGCAGGTTCCAAACGGGATAGCCCCATGCGCGCAGCAGCTCGCGCTCTTCGTCCTTGGTAAAGCCGACCTCCATAAGGGGTGAGCGTACGCCGAGCTCTTCTGCCGCACGCATGCCGGGGCGGTAGTCACCGCGATCGCTTGCATTGCTGCCATCGATGACGGTGGGAAAGCCGAGCGACTTGGCGTGGTTGACGATGGCGGTAAAGCCGGCGTGCTTGCAGTGGTAGCAGCGATTAGTATCGTTGCAGGCTACTTGGGGGAGCTGCAGCTGATCCACCGAAAGATTGAGCACGGGGAGCTTAAAATGCGGCCCCTCATTGGCCTGCCCATCAACGGACTGCTCAAACGAAGCCTGCTCGGGCGTGCCGATGAGCGGCGTGGTGAGATGGACGAGGAGGGTATTGGTAGGCATGATGCGGGCGCATACGGCGGCCAAAAAGCTGCTGTCGACGCCACCGGAAAACCCGATAGCCACGCGCCCGTATGCCAAAAGCAGCTGTTCGAGCGCCGATAGCTTGTCTTGAAGCTCCTCTGCGGGTGCCGTGGTGTCTAAAATCATGAAACGTTCCTTATCGTTGAGTACTCGATCGAAAACTATAATCCTAATGCGTTACTTGCCATAAGACTTCTATCTGTGTAACGAAAGTGCAATATGGCATATACGTTATATACAAGTTGCCAAATGCGGTAGAGTTGCAGCAACGCGACAGCGAGAGTCGATGGGGGACCGATATGATCAAGGCTGTTATTTTTGACATGGATGGAACGCTGGTCGATACCGAGCGTTTGGGGATTAAGGCCTGGAAGGCAGGCGCCGCTGAGCTGGGGCTCGCGATTGATGAAGCGCTGATCCATCAGTTTATCGGCCGCACGCTGCCCGATGTCATGGACATCCTCGATAGGCATTACGGCAGCCATGAAACCACCGAGGCGGTCTATGTCCGCCACAAGGAGATTCGCGACGAGATGGTCAAGACCGAGCTGGAGCTTAAGGCCGGCGCCGCCGAGTGCCTAGACGAGCTGCTGGCTGCGGGCTATCACGTGGGTCTAGCGACGTCGTCGCGCCTCGTTACGGCGGAGCGCAACCTTAAGATGGTTGGCCTCTTTGACAAGTTTGAAACGGTAACGTGTGGCGAGGACGTCGTGCACGGCAAGCCCGACCCCGAGATGTATCTGCTCGCCTGCGAGCGCGCGGGCTTTGCTCCCGAGGAATGTGCCGTGGTCGAAGATTCGCGCAACGGTTGCGTCTCGGGCATTACGGCCGGCTGCCATGTCTTTGCCGTCCCCGATATCGTGCCGCTGCCGCAGGACGTGGTGGATGGCTGCGAGGCCGTGCTCGATACGTTGTTCGACCTGGCGGCGGCAATCAAGACTGTGCGCTAGAAAATTGCGGCGTTGAAACGAGCGATTGCTCACGTTTGCGCTCAAGCAAAAGGGGCCCGGCAATGGTCGGGCCCCTTTTGCTTGAGCGGCGACTTAGCATACTTGCGGGCGTGCTATAGATACGCACCGAGGTTGATGGCCGTGGCGTCGGTCTGGCTGCTTGCCTGGGTGCTGGCGCGTTCCAGCAGGAACGGCCGCACGAGTTCTTGGCGGTTGATGTCCTCGATGGCCGTGACCGCGGTGACGGTGCGCGCGGCAGAGCTGACGTGGATATGCTTGGTCTTTGTCGGGACCTTGTTCTCGATTTGCTCCATCAGCAGTTGGACACCCTTGCGGCCAATCTCGTAGCCCGGGGGCGCTACCGTAGTGAGCGGGACCGATCCGCTCCAAGCGAGCGGGTTGCCGTCGCATCCGGCCACGCGTACTTGCCCGGGGACAGAGATGCCCTTGTTGACCAGTGCCGAAACGACGCCCGAGGCCAACACATCGGTCAGGCCGACGACAAAATCGGGACGTTCGTCCGCGGGGCGCTCGGCGATTTGGGCACCGATGCCGTAGCCGTCGGCAGCGGTATTCCATTCGCCGGCGTCGATGACTTCGATCTTGATATCGGGGTGCAGGGCGAGCGCCTTATGAATGCCAAGGACGCGCAGGGTGAGTTGCATAAATGCTGCTCGGCCGACGACGACAATATGGTGCGCGCCGCGGGCGATAGCAAGTTCGGCAATGATGCGACCCTGGGCCTCGTTGTCGGCCGCTACGTAGTAGCCGGGCTCGGAGCAATGGATGTCCAGATGGACGATCGGCACGGGCATCTTGGTCATGGCGGGGTGCCAGTCGGGGGATGCCATGGGCTGAACCATGACGCCGGACATCTGGGTGCCCATAAAGTAGCGCAGGTAATGGTCCTCGAGAATATCGTCGTTATCGGCGTTGGCGATGAGCAAGTCGTAGCCGTGCTTGCGGGCCTCGTTGTGGGCGCCGCTGGCGATTTGGAGCGAAAAGCCGTGATCGAGACGGGGGAGCACCAGGCCAAAGGACTTGGTGGCGCCGCCCGCGAGCTGACGGGCGCTTTGGTTGGGCAGGTAGCCAAGGCGATTGATGGTCTCGTTGATGAGCTTGAGGGTCTCGGGGCGCAGCTTTTCGGGGTGGTTGAGCGCGTTGGAAACCGTGCCCAACGAAACCCCGGCCTCGCGCGCGACGTCGCTGATTTTTACCTTTGCCATAGCGGCCCCTTTGATGCGTTTCAAGTACAAGCCAGATTGTAGCATCCCAAACCTTCCAAAAAGGGACAGGTTTATTTTGGCAGGTTTTATCTGGGCAAACGCTATTGCCAGCGCGACCACCACGAAGGGGGCAGGCACCTTTGTGGTGGTTTGGACCGGCTGGACGTGTGTGCATCGAGTGGTATCTAAGTTGAGATACCACTTCTGGTATATCAGCTTGCGTTTGCGTGAGTACAATACTCGAACGTTATACGTCTCAGCGCCCCTTGTGCGTGGACGTCTTGCAGTCACGCGAACGAAGGGATTTATCTTATGTGCGGAATCGTCGGCTACACCGGCTCTGATATTGCAAAGAACATCCTGGTCACGGGCCTCAAGCGTATGGAGTATCGCGGCTATGACTCCTCGGGCGTCGCGCTCGAGGTGGGCGAGGGCGCCGCGGCGCACCTCGACGTCATCCGCCGCGTGGGCAAGGTCGCGGGTCTGGAGAGCGAGCTTTCCAACATCGACAGCGACGCTACCTGCGGTATCGGCCATACCCGTTGGGCCACCCACGGCAAGCCCTCCGTCGTTAACGCTCACCCCCACACCAGCTGCGACGGTCGTATCGCCATCGTCCACAACGGCATCATCGAGAACTTCGCCGAGCTGCGCGAAGAGCTGGAGGGCCGCGGCCACCACTTTAAGAGCGAGACCGATACCGAGGTCTTCGCGCATCTGATCGAAGAGGCTTATGCCGAGACGCACGACCTGATGGCCTCCGTGCGCGAGGCTTGCACCCACGTGGTCGGTGCCTATGGTCTGGCCGCCGTGTGCGCTGACGAGCCCGGCGTGATCGCCGTGGCCCGCAAGGATTCCCCGATCGTGGTCGGCGTGGGCGAGACCGGCGCCTATGTCGCCTCCGATGTCATCGCGCTCATCGACGCCACCCGCGATGTCGTGGTGCTCGAGGACGGTCAGTTTGCCAAGCTCACGCCCACAGGCGTCGAGTACACCGACGAGGCCGGCAACGTTATCGAGCCCAAGGTCACCTACATCGACTGGGACCTGGACATGGCAGAAAAGGGCGGTTATCCCGACTTTATGCTCAAGGAGATTCACGAGCAGCCGCGCGTCGTGCGCGACACGCTGGTTGGTCGTATGACGCCGGCCGGCGAGCTCGACATCGACGAGCTGGGCCTTTCGCTCGAGGAACTCAACGACATCGACCGCGTCTACGTGATCGCTTGCGGCACCAGCTATCATGCTGGCCTCATTGCCAAGAATCTCATTGAGGGCTGGGCTCGCATCCCCACCGAGGTGGAGGCGGCCAGCGAGTTCCGTTATCGCAACCCCATCATTACGCCGACGACGCTTGTCGTTGCCGTGTCCCAGTCGGGCGAGACGGCCGATACCCTTGCCGCCATTCGCGACGCGCGCATCAAGGGTGCCAAGGTCTTCGGCATCACCAACGTGGTGGGCAGCCCCGTGGCGCGTGAGAGCGACGGCGTCATCTACACCAAGGCCAACAAGGAGATCGCGGTCGCCTCGACCAAGAGCTTCATCGGCCAGGTCGTGAGCCTTACGCTTTTGGCCCTGCTGCTGGCGCAGGTCAAGTACCGCTTGACCACCAAGCAGGCGCGCATGCTGTTCCGCGAGCTTTCCGATACGGCCGAGCAGATCCAGTGGATTTTGGATACCCAAACCGAGGCCGTTCATGAGGCTGCCCTGCTGTGCAAGGACGCGCAGTCGGCGCTGTTCGTGGGCCGTGGCATGGGTGCCGCTATTTCCTACGAGGGTGCGCTCAAGCTCAAGGAAGTCAGCTACCTGCACGCCGAGGCATATGCCGCCGGTGAGATGAAGCATGGCCCCATTGCCCTGATCGACCCGGGCTTCCCTGTCATCGCCGTGGCCACCAAGAGTGCCACCTACGACAAGACCGTGTCGAACCTTATGGAGTGCAAGGCGCGCGGCGCCAAGGTCATCGTCGTTGCCACCGAGGGCGACGAGGAGATCAACAAAATCGCCGACTGCATTATCCGCGTGCCAGCAGTCCGCGACGTGTTCAGCCCCATCACGGCGAGCGTCCCGCTGCAGCTGCTCGCCCGCGAGGTCGCCATCCTGCGCGGCTGCGACGTCGACCAGCCCCGCAACCTGGCAAAGAGCGTTACCGTGGAGTAGTTGGTTCCGCCATTCTGGCGACCAAGGCCCGGCTCCGTTGCAGCGGAGCCGGGCCTTGTTTCATTTGCCCAGATAAAACCTGCCAAAATGAACCTGTCCCAATTTGGCAGGTTAGCGGAGCTTGCTGGTCTCGAAGTACTCGGGGAACTGGTCCAGAACCTCGGTCTGGTTGCGGAACATCATATGCAGGTGCTTGCTGACCAAAAAGCTCGCTTCGATGGGGTCGCGACCGGCGATAGCGCGGCGAATCTGCTTGTGCTCGTTCACGATGTCCTGATTGTCGAGAACCTGCGTGGCGGCGCGCAGCCAGCGGAAGCGCTCCAGGTCGGCATTGGTCTCTTCGAGCCACGACCACACGGTGCTGCGACATGCGATGCTAAAAATCATGTGATGCATGAGGTTGTCGCTCAAAAAGAAGCCGATGCGATCCTCTTCGGCCATGGCCTTTTCCTGCAGCACGATGGCGCGGTCGAGCTGCTCGATGCCGGCCGACGTGGCGCGCGCACAGCACTCCACAATCACCTGCTTTTCCAGATGCTCGCGGATGTAACAGGCACTCTCGGCAAGGGTGAGGTTGATGGGCGAGACATAGGTGCCGCTCTGGGGCACGGTGCGCACCAGGCCTTCCTGCGCCAAGCGAACCAAAGCCTCGCGCACGGGCGTGCGACCCATATCCAGGTCGTCGCAAAGTTGCTTGACGCCCAGCTTTTCGCCCGGTTTGTAGTCCAGGTAGACGATTTTGCGTCGAATGGTGTGGTAGGACTGGTCCTGTAGGCTCGTTTCCTGCTCGCCGACGTGCATCGATTCTTCCATAGCGCCTCGCAACTGTTCTATCAAACTCATATGTCAGTTGTTAATTATGCCGCGAATCAGCTCTCCGCGGTGGGTAATTCGGCTGTTGCCTGAGAACTATTGCGGCATCTTAGTCTGTGTTTGCGCAAGGCTGCGCTCAATGTTGCCGTATCATAAGCCGTCGCAAACGTGAAATAGAAAGAAGGAATCCCATATGCAACTGGCAAATATCGTACGCGAGCGCTGGAAAGGCGTCTTGTTCTGCCTAATCATCGCCATTCCCGCGACGCTGCTCGGCAAACAAATTGAGGTGGTCGGCGGTCCGGTATTTGCCATCCTCTTTGGCATGGTCCTGGCGCTCGTCTTTCCCAAGAATCGTCGCGAACAGCTCGCCGCTGGCGTCACCTATACGTCCAAAAAAGTCTTGCAGTACGCGGTTATCCTGCTTGGCTTTGGCATGAACCTCTCCCAGATTCTGTCCAAGGGCGCCCAGTCGCTGCCGATTATCGTGGCGACAATCTCGACCTCGCTTGTCATCGCCTTTGTGCTCTGCCACGTTATGAACGTGCCGGGCAAGATCGCGACGCTTGTGGGTGTGGGTTCGTCGATTTGCGGCGGTTCTGCCATCGCCGCGACCGCACCCGTCATCGATGCCGACGATCGCGAGATTGCCCAGGCTATTTCGGTCATCTTCCTGTTTAACGTTATCGCGGCGCTCGTGTTTCCGACGCTTGGCGGCATGCTCGGGCTGACCAACGAGGGCTTCGGCCTGTTTGCCGGTACCGCCATCAACGACACCTCGTCCGTAACGGCTGCGGCGAGCGCTTGGGACAGCATGCATCCCGGCGCCAATGTGCTCGAGAGCGCCACGGTGGTCAAGCTCACCAGGACGCTGGCCATCATTCCCATCACGCTGGCGCTTGCTTGCTGGCAGATGCATCTGGCGCGCAAGGCCGGCGGCGACGCTAGGAGCACGTTCTCGCTTAAACGCGCGTTTCCCGTGTTTGTGCTGTTCTTTGTGCTGGCGAGTGTGATCACCACGGTGCTTCAGCTTCCCGCGTCCTTTACGGCGCCCATCAAGGAGCTGTCGAAGTTCTTCATCGTGATGGCCATGGCGGCAATTGGCTTTAATACCGATATCGTCGAGCTGGTCAAAAAGGGCGGCAAGCCCATCGCGCTGGGCTTTTGCTGCTGGATTGGCATTGCGTGCATGAGTTTGGGAATGCAACACGTGCTGGGAATCTGGTAGAGAAGTAGCTTGTTTGCGTGCTGCGTGCTGGCGAGCGCATTCTCACGGTGGAGCGATAGGAGCTCTTGCGGGTATGGCTTGTCCGCAGGTTTATAAGTCCCGAAGAGCTCTTATCGCCCCGCCAGGATGGCGATGCGGGGCAACACCTATACTCGCAGGACGGCGCTTTCTGCCCTATAGTGTTTGGTGAGCAATATCGTTCAATTTTGAAACACTCGGTCGTGCGACCGTCGGCGGTTGCACGTCGCTGCGGACAGGGGCAAATAATGGATAGCGATGCCAAGCTGAACATCTTGACCGAGGCCCTGGCTGCTGCCGGGGCCTCGGCATTGGCAATCGATGCGCGTGGGGACGTCGCGATCTCGACCATGAATGACGCGGCGCTCGAGCGGGATGTGGCGGCTTTTGTCGCTGAGCGCCTCGACCGTATAGGAGACGGCGCGCGTCTGGTTATGGGACGTGCGGGTGCGCGCCTGAACCTGACCGTTCGCCCCACCGACAAAGAGGGCGGGGGCCTTTGGGTCGTCGTGGTCCGCGAGGTGCGCGGCGCCGCGGCGCACGCGGGCATCGAGTGGCTCAACGCCGACGAGGTTGAGGCCCGCTACGAATCGAGCGCGTACGGCATCGTTGAGGGGGCGGCCTCGGTGGCTGCGCCGGTTGCAGAGAGTTACGCGCGCGGTGTGCCCCTTATGCTCGAGGGCGAGCTGGGAGCGGGTCAGGTCGAGATCGCCAAGCGCCTCTATCTGGACGGTCCTTTTGCCGGTCAGCCCTTTGTTTCCGTTGCGCTCGATGAGCTCACCGAGCGCGGTTGGCGCTATGTGCTCAAAAGCGCCGAATCGCCGTTGTTCCAAACGGGGCTGACCCTTTGCATTGAGGGCTGGAACGCGGTTGGCCCCCAGCGCCTCCGCGAGCTGGTCTCCACGATGACCGACACCGCGTTGGCGACGCGCTGCCATGTGGTGCTGACAGCGAATGACATGCCGGGCGGCGGCGAAAGTGATCAAGCCGCGTTTGTGACCGAGCGCTTCGCCTGCGCGGTGAGCGTGGCGCCGGCAATCGCCGAGCAGGGAGCCGCGTCGACGAAGGTTGCGCGCTATTTGGAATATCTCGCTGATGCATTTGAGACAGCAGCACCCACGCTGTCTGCCGCGGCGACGAAGACGCTCGATGCTTACCGCTGGCCGCGCAATTATCTGCAGCTTCGCGAGGTCTCGGAACGACTGTATATATTGGTGGGGGCGGGCACGGTGTACAGCGCTATAGCGGAGGAAGTGCTCGCCCAAGAGGACGTGATTAAGACCGCAACCTTTGGCGCCCCGACACTCGAAAGTGACCTGTATATCCTACGACCGCTGGCCGATACCGAGCGAGATATCGCGCGTCTGGTTGTAGACCATCTCCACGGCAACCGAACCCGTGCGGCGGAGGTGCTGGGCATAAGCCGTACAACGCTGTGGCGCTTGCTGAAGGACGATGACCGTTGAGCGAGGCGCCCGTGACCGCGCGCGACGCGTGTGCTACAGTCCAAAGCGTTATTGTTTCGATTCGGTTACGGCGTGCGAGGGCATATGGCTGAGACTTCAAAACCGAGCCGCAGAAGGCGGAGTGCCGCGCCGGTCAACCGACGCACAACATCGGTGACGTGGGGTAAACACGCCTCGGGGTTTGACGGCTCGTTCAAGCGCACTAAATACGGCTATCCTTCGGCAAGCGCCCGCTTGGCCATGCAGGCAGAGTCCTCACTGTGGGGCCGTAAACGCGTGGTGGGCTCAAAGCTCAAGCACGATGGAACGCTCGGTTACATCAGCCGCGGGGCGGCTCGCCGCAGCGGACTCAATCCGGCTGGTTGGCATCGTTATGTTCCGATCGCGGTCGTCGTTGCAGTGATCGTCATCGCACTCGCTGCGCTTGGCTACGCCGGCGGTGGCGCCAACTTGGACGCAGTGTTTAAATCGCCCGAGCTCGCGCATGCAGGCACAGAAGTTATCGAGGGCGCTCAGACCCAGACAGGCGTCGCGCCCCAGCGCGGTATCGTCGCGGCGGCCACCACCATCGCCGACGCGCAAAAGGACGAAGATAAGCAAGGCGACGACGCCGAAACGGCCCAGACGAACGAAACGACGACTACTCAAATATCAACATAGCTTGCCGGCAGAAGGGGACGTTCCCTTTCTGCCGGCAGTTTGGGACACTCCTGCGCTACTTGACGTATACCACGTTGTCGCGGCGGGGTTTGGGCTCGGGTAGCGTGTCCTCGGCGTAGCCAAGAATGCAGTTACCGACACCGCGCAGGCTGCCGTCGGCGGGCAGGCCCCAGCTGGCCAGCAGCTCCAGGCCCTCGGGCGAGTCAAAGACCTCATGCGCGCGGTGAATCCAGCACGAATCGACACCCAGTGCATAGGCGGCGTTGAGCAAGTTGCCCATGGCGAGCGAGCCGTCTTCCAGATGTGTGGGCACGCTGCGGTCAACCAGCACCACCACAACGGTCTTGGCGCCATAGAAGGGGTCGCCGTTGCTGCCCATGACCTGGGCGTTGAGCTGTGAGAGACGCTCGACGGTCGCGGGGTCGGTGACGGCGACAAACGTCACCGGCTGGCGGCCCATGCCGCTCGGTGCATATTGGCCGGCTTCGATAATACGTGCAAGCTTTTCGGCCTTGACGGGACGATCGCTGTAGTTGCGGCAGCTGCGACGGTGAATGAGTGCTTCGATAGTCTCCATGGTGTCTCCTTGCGGTGGCGTTGCAGATGCCCCGTTCATACCCGTCGGGCTCAAACGATAGACGGTCAATTGCCCGGCCAAAAGGATAGATTCCAATTGGGAAAGTAGGTTTGCATAAAAGTACCTTCAGAATGTGACAAACAAATGGGATGGTTAAACGTTTTATCCCGTCTACCCTGCGGTTTTTTACCACTTGCCTAAATGACGAACGCATAACCTCTGATAAAGGTTTTACTAAAGGAGTACCAACGTTTATCAATGCGCCGTGGTGGCGCCGGGCCAGGAGGTAACATCATGTTCCAGGCTGGAGATGTCGTCGAGACCGACTTCGAAGGATTTCTGAAGCTGCTGCGTTCCAAGACGCGCGCTTTCGTGTCGATCAACGATCACGAGTACTACATCACGCACACCGATGGCTATTGGCGTGTTCAGGATTGCGAGGCCCTCAACGACAAGGGCCACTTTACTGACTGCTCCGAGCTGGTCAACACGGTCTGCGAGGTCGTCGAGCTGCCGTGGATTGCCGGCAAGAGCCTGCATGACAGCTTCTCGGGCGCTACGGTCTATGAGGCCGTCGCCGCTTAACAGGCAATAAAACTCGATTTTCACGTGACCGCTGGCGCCGCCCCCGCGCCGGCGGTCTTTTTCTGCCGATAGGCCATAAAAATGCACGCATTTGCGGAGAGCCTGTTGACGATAGTCAAAACTCGGACTAATCTAGAGACATAAAATTGGTCAAAAATCGGACAATCGAATGGTGGGATAGATGAATAGTGCGGTTACACTGGTCGACTTCGACCGGTTGCTCAATGGACTCGACCATATCTATTCGGAGTTCTCGCGCGCCTGCGGCCTTTCGGACTGCGCTTACTGGATGCTCGTCGATACCAGCACGGCGGGCGGCAGTATTGCCGTAAGCCGTCTGACAAGCGAATGGTTCTACAGCAAACAGACCATCAATTCGGCGATCAAGACGCTTAGGGCGCGAGGGCTTGCGACGTTGGAGTTTGCCGAAGGTAGTCGTAAGAACAAGGTTGTGCGACTGACCGAAGAAGGCGTGCGGTTTGCCAAGCGCTACGCGTTGCCAGCGCAAAAAGCCGAGCAACAGGCATTCGAGGCGCTCGAGCCGTGGGAACAGCGCGAGATCATGCGCTTGGTCGGTAAGTTCTCCCATGTTCTTAACGAAGAGTGCGAGGCATTTAAACGGCAAGTGGCCGCTGAGAACGAGGCTGACGATAAGAGCGAAGGGGAGACATGCGACTCTTAATGAGGTTTATGAGGCCGTATCGCGGGCTGATTGCGGTGACGCTGTTTGCGGTGCTGATAGATAACGTCGGTACGCTGTTGGTTCCCACGATGCTGGCGAACATGGTCAACACCGGTATTACCACGGGCGATATCGACTATATTTTACGCAACGGCCTGTACATGCTTATCGCGACCGGCATGGCCAGCGGCGGCACGGTGCTGGGCTGCTATCTTTCGGCGCGCCTGGCCGCCAACGTGGCCTGCGATATCCGCAATGCCGTGTACGACAAGTCGCTCGAACTCGCGGCCAGCGATTTTGAGCGCTTTGGCACCGGATCGATGATCACGCGCTCGCTCAACGACATCAACGTGATTCAGCAGGCGATTCTGCAGACGATTCAGCTGGTGCTGCCCGTGCCGTTTTTGGCTGTGGCGGGCATCATCTTCGCCTGGTTTATCGATCCCGCCATGGGCACGCTTCTGGGCGTAGTCGTTGCGATTGTGCTGGTGGCGGCGGTCTTTACGGTTGCCAACGCGGCGCCGATTTTTATGCGCCTACAGGGCTTTATCGACCGCATGAACGTGGTGCTGCGCGAGAATATTGTGGGCGTGCGCGTCATCCGTGCGTTTAACAAGGAGCGCCACGAGGAACGGCGTCTGGACGAGGTGTTTAGCGAATACGCCGCCAACGCCATCAAAGTCAACCACCTGTTTGTGGGCCTCGACAGCTCAAGCTTCTTTTTGATGAACATCGCCGAGGTGGCGGTGCTGTGGGTGGGCGGCAACCGCGTAGGCGCCCACGCCATGCAGATTGCGAGTATCTCGGCGGTGCTGGAGTATGCAATTCTGATCCTGTTCTTTGTGATGATGGCCCAGATGGTGGTGCTGACGCTTCCGCGTGCTGCCGCGTGCCTGAACCGTGCGCAGCAGGTGTTGGAGATTGAGCCGAGCATCGTCGATGGCGAGCGCACGCTGGATGACGGGGCGCGCGAGCCCCAAGACGAAGCCGATGCGGTGGCTGTGTTCGACCACATGTCGTTTCGCTTTGACGATGCCGACGAGGACACCCTGTGCGACCTGAGCTTTGCCTGCCGTCGCGGTCAGACGACTGCGATCGTTGGCTCGACAGGCTCGGGCAAGTCGACGGTGGCAAAGCTTCTGCTGCGCTTCCACGATGCCACCAAGGGCTCCATTCGCCTGAATGGTGTGGACCTGCGCGAGCTTACGCAAGATGAAATCCGCGGGCGCATTGCCTATGTGCCGCAGAAGGCGTGGCTGTTCTCGGGCACGGTAGCGAGCAACCTTCGCTTTGGTAACGAAGGCGCGACCGAGGGCGACATGCTTCACGCGCTTGAGGTTGCCCAGAGCACCTTTGTACTCGACCAACCGCAGGGGCTCGATACCCCGGTTGCCCAGGGCGGTACGAACTTTTCGGGCGGCCAGCGCCAGCGTTTGGCAATCGCCCGTGCGCTCATGAAGCATGCCGATCTATATATCTTCGATGACAGTTTTTCGGCCCTGGACTTTAAGACCGATGCCGCCCTGCGCCATGCGTTGCAAGACGAGACGCGTGACGCTGCGGTGCTCATCATCGCGCAGCGCATCTCGACGATCTTGCACGCCGACCAGATCGTCGTGCTCAAGGATGGCGAGGTTGTGGGTCTGGGCACGCATGGCGAGCTTATGGAAACCTGCGAGGTGTACCGTGCCATCGCGGAATCGCAGATGAAGGGAGGTGAGTAGCATGACCGAGGAGCTCAAGAAGCAGGGCGGCGTTGATGACGCCGCTGCCGCGGGACTGGTCGAGGAAACGGCTGCCGCGTCGACCGAGCTGGATGACGCCGCCAAGGCTGCGGCCGAGCGCGAGGCTCGCCGCCAAGCGCTCTACGAGGAAAACGAACGTGCCGAGGACGAGCGCGCCCGCGCCGAGGCAGAGCGTATGCGCGACGTGGACGACGAAGACGAGGACGAGACGCCTCGGGATACCTGGGCGACGGTGCGCCGCCTGTGGAGTGAGGCTGCCGGCGACCATTGGCGCTTCTATATCGTGTTCGCGAGCATTGTGTTCTATGTCATCTTTAACACTGCCGCGCCGGCATATAGCGCCCGCGTGATCGATGAGCTGTGGGGCCACATTCAGGTGGCGTTTGTCAACAACGCCACCTTCAGCATCACCTGGGAGAACTGTGGCAGGACTATCTTCATCTACTTTTTGATTTGGACGGCCGCCGCTTCGTTCTACGCGCTCCAGAGCTTTTTGATGTCGAGCGTGGCCGAACGCCTCAATCTACGCCTGCGCAACCGCATCGCGCAAAAGCTCAACCGTCTGCCGCTCGCCTATTTTGACGCGCATCGTCCCGGCGAGGTCGTCAGCCGCGCGACCAACGACCTGGACAAGATGTCCGAGAGCATGCAGCGCGGATTGCTGCAGCTGCTCGTGTCGATCGGCACGGTTGTTGGTGCTGTGAGCGTGATGTTCGTGTTCAGCGTGCAGCTTACGCTCGTCTTTCTGTTCTTTACGGCACTGTCGCTGCTGGTGACGAAGGTCGTCTCGCGCCGCACACACGATGTGACGGGCGAGCGCCAGGAGTGGGTGTCCAAGATTACGAGTGCGGTCGAGGAAGGCTATTCGGGCCGTCTGGTGATCCGCGCGTTTAACCGCGAACGTCAGAGCTCCGCTGAGGTGCACGAGGCTTCGAAGGAACTGGCTCGTGTGAGCACCAAGGCCGACTTTATGATTAACGCCGTCGGCCCCGCGGTGCGCTTTATCGGCCGCCTGGCACAGATCGTGATTGCGATTGTGGGCTGCAGTATGCTGGTTGCCGGCCACATGACCGTCGGCGTGTTCCAGGCGTTCTTCCAGTTTATCTACGAGGCATCTGAGCCCATGACGCAGCTGTCGTTTACCTTCAACTCGCTGCAGAGCGCGCTGGCGAGTGCGGAGCGCGTGTTCGACCTGCTCGATGAGCCCGAGATGGAGGCCGATCCGCTGCCGGACGAGGCCGCCAAGCTGCCGGGTCGCGTGGAGGGCCGCGTCTCCTTTGAGCATGTGCGCTTTGGTTATTCGCCCGACAAGCCGCTTATGCGCGACGTGTCGTTTACTGCCGAGCCGGGCCAGAAGATCGCGGTGGTGGGAACCACGGGCGCAGGCAAGACGACGCTCATCAACCTGCTCATGCGCTTCTACGAGATTGACGGCGGGCGTATTACGCTCGACGGCGTGGATACGAGCCGCATGGATCGCGGCGAGCTACGTCAGCAGTTTGGCATGGTGCTGCAAGACGCCTGGCTATTCGATGGCACGATTGCCGAGAACATCGCCTACGGCTGCCCCGAGGCAACGCGCGACGAAATTGTGGCCGCCGCTCGTGCCGCGCAGGTCGACTTCTTCGTGCGCACCATGCCGCAGGGCTACGACACGCGCGTGGCCAACGATGCCGAAAGCATCAGCCAGGGCCAGCGTCAGCTGCTGACCATCGCACGCGTGCTGCTCAACAACCCGGCGATTCTCATCCTGGACGAGGCGACCTCAAGCGTGGACACGCGTACCGAGCTTGCCATCGGCCGTGCCATGGACGCGCTTATGCGCGGGCGCACGAGCTTTGTGATCGCGCATCGCCTGTCGACGATCGTGGACGCCGACCTGATCTTGGTCATGGACCACGGCAACATTATCGAGCAGGGCACGCATAAGGAGCTGCTCGCAGCCGAGGGCGCTTATGCCGACCTCTATCTGAGTCAGTTCGCATAATGTGACAAAGGGACAGTCCCTTTGTCACATCAAAAGGAATGGCGCGCCGGGGATTGATTCCCTGGCGCGCCTTTTGCGTCGGTGCCGATGTCGTTTTGTGCCGCTTGCGTTCCTAACGTTCGTCCATGAGCTTGGCGACGAGGGTTTTGAGCTCGGCCACCTCTCGCTCGAGTTCTTTGACGCGGCGGGCATTCTCGGTGATGCCCTGGCGGTTGAGGGCACTCTGCTCGGCGGCGTCATCGGGCATGTACTCGCGATGCTGCTTGGCGTCGAAACTCTCCTCGAACACGCGGCAGCCGTTGCGCTTGATGATGCGTCCCGGCACGCCCACGACGGTGCAGTTGTCGGGCACGTCCTTAACGACGACCGAGTTGCCGCCGATCTTGACGTTGTTGCCGATGCGGATGTTGCCGAGCACCTTGGCGCCCGTGCCCACCGTGACATTGTTGCCCAGGGTGGGGTGACGCTTGCCGGTCTCGTTGCCGGTGCCGCCGAGCGTGACGCCCTGGTAGAGCACACAGTTGTCGCCCACAATGGTGGTCTCGCCGATGACGACGCCCATGGCGTGGTCGATAAAGAAGTGCTTGCCAATCTGCGCGGCAGGGTGAATCTCGACGCCGGTGATGTGGCGGGTGATTTGCGAGAGCACGCGGGCGAGCGAGCGATGACCGTGCTCCCACAGCCAGTGCTCGGGCACGTGGTTCCACTTGGCGTGCAGGCCAGGATAGGAAAGGAAGATGACCAGACCGTTTTGCGCGGCGGGGTCCTGCGCCTGGACGGTCTTGATGTCCTCGCGAATGGTATTGATAAAGCTCACCGGCCGCCCTCCCTTAGCGCCATGGCAATGCGATTCAATAAAGTATAGCGATTCGCTAGGGATTAAAAAGGACAATCTTGGCGGCTTTGCGCTACAAGTGTCAGTTATGCAAACTTGCTGGTAATGGAGTCATGCTTTTGTGGGGTTGCGCACGAGGGGGCACCGCAACCGTATACTGGTCAACTTGGACGTATCCGCGCCCACAACTGAGAGGTTTTACTTCATGGGTTTCATCAATTTTATTGCCGAGCTGCTTAAGGACCCGCGCACCGCGATCGCCAGCTGGATCGCCGCCGGCCCGCTTATGGCCTACGGCTGCGTATTCCTGATCATCTTTATCGAGACGGGCGTGGTGTTCTTCCCGTTCCTTCCCGGTGATTCGCTGCTGTTCGCCTCGGGTTTCTTTGCCCACAACGGCGGCTTTAACATCGTGGCGCTTCTGGCCACCGCATGGGCCGCTGCCATTTTGGGCGATCAGTGCAACTTTATGATCGGCCACTTCTTTGGCCGCAAGATCATCGCTTCGGGCAAGGTCAAGGCCATGACGCCCGAGCGCATCAAAAAGTCCGAGGACTTCTTGGACAAGTGGGGTCACCTGGCCATCTTCCTGGGTCGCTTCTTCCCGTTTATCCGCACCTTTGTGCCCTTTATCGCTGGCATGGGCGGCATGCACTGGCGCAACTTTGTCGTCTTTAACGTGCTGGGCGGCATTACCTGGTCGACGGTCTTTACGCTGCTGGGCTACTTCTTTGGCGGCATTCCCTTTGTGCAGGAGCACTTTGAGCTGCTGATTATCGGCATCGTTGCCGTGTCGATCATCCCGACCGTGGTCGGTCTGGTTAAGGCCAAGCTGGGCAAATAGAACGCGTAGCTCGAGCCAGCGCGCAAACCGTGCCGTTGAGGCCCGTCACCGCTTACGGTGGCGGGCCTCTTCAGCTTCGGTCAAATGAAAATACTTTAGTTAGTTAAAGAAAAACGTTTTATCCGACGCGCGTGCGGAGTACAATCTCGTGCATGCGAATCGACGTACCATCGGCTTTGATGCTGTTCGCGTGTCCCGTCCGGCTCTACGCTCCGGGCGTGCGACGTTGCGACGCGGTCGGCCTCGGTCCTTGCGTGCGGGTTCGCGAGTATGCAACTGTGTATGTAAGGAGCGACATATGACTGTCGAGAAGAAGGATATCGATTGGGGTAGCCTCGGCTTTGGCTACATGAAGACCGATTACAGCTACGAGGCCCATTGGAAGGACGGCGAGTGGGACGAGGGTGGCCTGACCACCGACCACACCCTGCATGTCTCCGAGTGCGGCGGCATCTTCCATTACTGCCAGGAGGTCTTTGAGGGCCTGAAGGCCTACACCGCCGAGGACGGCAGCATCGTCTGCTTCCGCCCCGACATGAACGCCGAGCGTATGTACAACTCTGCGCAGCGCCTCGAGATGCCCCCGTTCCCCAAGGACAAGTTCGTCGAGGCTGTCAAGCAGGTCGTTTCTGCAAACGCCGCCTGGGTTCCGCCCTTCGGTTCCGGTGCGACCCTGTACGTGCGTCCGTTTATGATCGGCTCCGGTGACGTGATTGGCGTGGCTCCCGCTCCTGAGTACACGTTCCGCATTCTCGTGACCCCGGTCGGTCCGTACTTTAAGGGTGGCCTTAAGCCCGTTAAGCTGCGCGTTTCCGAGTACGACCGTGCCGCACCGCACGGCACCGGCAATATCAAGGCCGGCCTGAACTACGCCATGTCCCTCAAGCCCACGATGGAGGCCCATCGCGAGGGCTATGCCGAGAACCTGTATCTCGACTCCGAGTCCCGCACCTATGTCGAGGAGACCGGCGGCGCCAACGTCCTGTTCGTGAAGGAGGACGGTACGCTCGTCGTTCCGCAGTCGCACACCGACTCCATCCTGCCCTCCATCACCCGTCGTTCGCTCGTTCAGGTTGCTCAGGACCTGGGTATGACCGTCGATCAGCGCCCCGTCGAATGGGCCGAGGTCAAGGCCGGCACCTTTGTGGAGTGCGGCCTGTGCGGCACCGCTGCCGTCATCTCCCCGGTTGGCGAGATCGACAACAAGGTTTACGGCGCCGACGAGACCGTGACCTTCCCGGCTGGCTACACCGAGATCGGGCCTGTGATGAAGAAGCTCCGCGAGACCCTGACCGGTATCCAGTCTGGTGCTGTTGAGGATAAGCACGACTGGGTTTACACCGTCGCGTAAGCTGCCATAGCTGTTCGGCCCGAGGGCAACCTTCCTTTCCGGCGCGTCCTCGGACATGAAAGAACCTCCGCTGCGCACTTCGCGCGGCGGAGGTTCTTTCGTCCTGCGGAGTGCGCCGGAAAGGAAGGTCGCGCTTTTGTTTTGGTTCGCGCCATGTGGGGGTGGTGGCGACGTGCATTTTTGCGAGTATTCTGCAATCGAAGGCCCCTGCATACCGACCTCGGGCAAAAAATCGGGAGTTCTCGATGTTTTCTACGGATGATGGGCGGGGTTATGGGCTGACAGCGTTTGATTTGCAGGGATATTCGCGGTCTTTGGCATTTATCGTGGCGCCCGAAGCTCTTGGTTATGTTGAATACTCCTAAAAATGCACGGCGCTTAGAGGGGGACCTTCGCGAAAAAGGAAACCGCCCCGTCGAAGTATGCATTCGACGGGGCGGTTTATGCATTTGGCCGATTTAGGATGCGCTGCCAAACTACTAGAACTTGACGGTCGGGGCCTGGCGGGCTGCTTCGGCGGCCTCGAAGCCCTGGCGCTCCTTAAACTGGAAGATGCCGGCAAAGATGACAGCCGGGAACGTTTGAATGGCGTTGTTGTAGCTGAGCACGCAGTCGTTGTAGCTCTGGCGTGCATAGCTAATCTTGTTCTCGGTATCCTCGAGCGATGCCTGCAGCTGCGTAAAGTTGGTGTTTGCCTTAAGATCGGGATAGGCCTCGGCCACAGCGAAGAGCTGGCGCAGTGCGCCGGTCAGCACGTTGTCGGCTTCCATCTTGGCCTCGGGCGTGGTGGCCTTGACGGCGGTGTTACGCGCGCTGATCACGGCGGAGAGCGTCTCCTGCTCGTGCTTGGCGTAGCCCTTGACGGTCTCGACCAGGTTGGGGATCAGGTCGTTACGGCGCTGCAGCTGCGTATCGATGTTCTGCCAGGCGTTATCGATGCGGTTACGCTTGGTGACCATGTTGTTGTAGATGCCGGCGATGGCGCAGACAATCACAATGACAACAACGATGCCGATGATGACGGTAATCATGATGTCTCCGTTTCGAATGGCCGCGGCGGCATGCGCCAGCTGCCGTTGGTATAACGCTACTAGTATACCCGCAACGTTTGACCGTGCCGAACTTTCCGGTAAGCGTTGTGTTTTCGGCGGGGTTGGCACCGGGGCAAAGCGCGCGAGGTACAGGTGTAAGATATGCGACAGATTGACGAGTGTTGTCTTTGCCCTGAGGATGGCGATACCAGTGGACCTTCGCATCAAGAAAACCTACCGCGCCCTGTTCGATGCCTTTACCGAGCTTCTCGAGGAGCATCGTTTTGAGGACCTGACGGTTGCCATGCTGTGCGACCGCGCCATGATTCGCCGCACGACGTTCTACAAGCACTTTCGCGACAAGAACGATTACTTTGCCTTTTATATCGATGAGCTCATGTCGGGCTTGCCGCAAAAACAGCCCGATGAGGCCGGCGCAGTGTCTGCCGAGGACGTGCGCGCGCTTCGGCACGCGATTTTGGACGATGCCATGGATTTGATTCTGACGCACGAGCGGCTCATGGATAACATTTTGGCAAGCAGCATGTCGGGCATGTTGACCAACGTTATTTGCGACCGCATTGCCCGCTCCATCCGCGAGCGTGTGATGAACGTGCTTGCCGAGGACGCCCTAGCCCCCGTGTCACTCGAGACGACGTCTGAGTTTGTCGCCGGCGGTATTATTCGTCTTTTCACGATATGGTGGGAATCGGGCCACGATCTTGAGCGTCGACCTGAGATAGCCGACGTGGTCGATGCGCTGTTTGAGCGGACCATGACACCGGTGCATCACTAGGAGTGGCGGAGAGAGGGGGATTCGAACCCCCGGAACGCTCTCGCGCTCAACGGTTTTCAAGACCGCCGCATTCAACCGCTCTGCCATCTCTCCGTGAGTCGTAATGATAGCATCGTTTTGAATTTGCAACAGGGAAGGCGAACGATGACGATCACCGAAATCGACGAGAAGTTCATGCGCGAGGCACTGGCCGAGGCGCGCGCCGCCGCGGCGGTGGGCGAGGTGCCCATCGGAGCCGTAGTGGTGCGCGACGGTGAGATCGTCGCGCGGGCGCATAATCGTCGCGAGCTCGACCAGGACCCTTCGGCTCATGCCGAGTTTGCGGCCGTGTGCGCCGCTGCCCAGGCGCTTGGCCGCTGGCGCCTTTTCGACTGTACGGTTTATGTGACGTTGGAACCCTGCTGCATGTGCGCGGGCCTTATGGTCAACGCGCGCGTGGGGCGCTGCGTGTATGGCGCGAGTGATGCCAAGGCGGGCGCGCTGGGTTCGCTGTATGACCTGAATGCCGATTCGCGCCTGAATCATCGGTTTAACGTGACGGCTGGGGTCCTGGCGGATGAATGCCGTGAGCTGCTGATTAGCTATTTTGGCGGTCTGCGCGGAGCGGGCGGCGCTGATGGCGGTTGTGGGGCCGATCTTGAGGCGCATGCCGCTCACGCCGCAGCGCTTGCAGGTGTCGGTGAGGATGCTGGTACGGCGGTTGACTTTGGTCCTGCGTGCCGCCGGCCCCGCCGTGTGCTGCTGGCGATTGACTCCTTTAAGGGCAGCGTTTCGAGCGCGCAGGCGGAGGCGGCGGTTGCCGAGGGCATGCGCCGTGTGTGGCCCGATGCCGAGCTGAACGCTTTGCCGCTGGCAGATGGTGGCGAGGGAACGCTCGACGCCATCGCCGCGTGCGGCGGTGAGATTGTGACCTGTGAGGTGGCAGGTCCCTTGGGCGATCGCGTGTCTGCCCGGATGCTGGTGGACGACGAGCGCGACTCGGCTGTAATTGAGATGGCCGAGGCGGCGGGTATTGGGTATTCGAGCTGTATGGAGTCGGCGGCGTTGGCGGCTTCGACCTATGGCGTGGGCGAGCTTATGCTTCGCGCAGTTCGCATGGGCGCAAGGACACTCTATATTGGTCTGGGCGGCAGTGCCACCAACGACGGTGGCGCCGGCATGCTGCAGGCGCTGGGCGCGCGTGTGGTCGATGATCGGGGCTGCGATGTCGCCCCCGGTCTTGCCGGCCTTGAGCAGGTGGCGAGCGTTGATTTGGCGCCCGCGCTGCAGGCTTTGGATGATGCTCGCATCGTTGTGCTTTCGGATGTCGAGAATCCGCTCGTGGGGCGTCGAGGCGCACTGGCGGTGTTTGGCGGGCAGAAGGGCCTGCCGGCGGATGATGTCGAGGTGCTGCGCAGATACGACGGCTGGATGGTCGGCTACGGTCGCTTGCTCGATGCGGCGATTGCCAGAGCTCGAGCCCAGGGGTTGTTGCGCACACCCGAGGGCGCACGGACATTTGGCTCGGTGCTCGGTGTACCCGGCGCGGGCGCTGCCGGTGGCTTGGGCGCGGCGTTACTGGCGCTCGGTGCGGAGCTGCGTTCGGGCGTGGAGACGGTGCTCGATCTGATTGGGTTTGACGAGCGCGTACGCGATGTCAACCTGGTCATAACGGGCGAGGGCAATATGGATGAGCAGTCCGCCGCCGGTAAGGCGCCGGTGGGTGTGGCCCGTCGTGCGAAGCGATATGGCAAGCCGGTGATTGCTGTCGTGGGCGGTCGCGCTGATAACCTGGATGCGGTGTATGGGCAAGGCATCGACCTTGTACTGCCGATTTGCCGCAAACCCATGGGCCTGGAACAGGCACTCGATCCGCAAGAAGCCACAACCAACCTCATCTGCGCCGGCGAAGCGGCCGCTCGATCCTACGACCTTGGCCGTATCTAAAACCCATCCCCTCGATAAGTCGCGGTGAAATACGGAGCGTTTTTGCCTTTAAGGGGCCAATTCAGTCCGTATTCCACCGCAACTTCGAGAATGGCCATTCGAGGTTGGCCGCCTTGTGCCTTGGGTCGGACCGTTTGCCACGAAATGCGACCATCTACTACGTTAAACCGGCCACCTTCGACCATCCCGGAATTTGCAAAAACAAAACCGCAGGTAGAAAGCTTGCCGATTTTCGAAAAAGCCGGCTATGGTTGACCCCTGCGGCCTAAACGTAGTAGATGGGCCCTTTCTGTGGTGCGGCACCAAGCCGGTCATTTTGGGATCGGACTATTTTGACTACTCATTGGCTGCTCTGGCAATCGGGCTGCAAAAGTAGTCAAAAAAGCTCCGTCCCAAATTAGCTACCTTGCTCTGGCGGGCGGGAGCAGGTAAGATATACCGAGCGCCTAGCGCGTTCGATGGGTTCGGATGACGACATGTTCCGAATCTGGTCAGGTCCGGAAGGAAGCAGCCATAAGGAGCCTCTGTCGGGCATCCGAATCCATCGAGCGCACGGGCGCTTTTTGGTGCCGCGACACGGCCCGGCCGGCGGCGAGGTATTTGGTGTCTCGCTGGTCCTCGGCTTCGCCTGCGGGATCGCTCGACTACCAAACACCTCGCCGCCGACCGGGCCCCGTCGTCCAAAAATCATCCGTAAAGGCGCGTTTATCTAATTTAAATCTATCCCTTGTGGAATGCGGCTTGCTGGTGTTGTCTGGGCATTGATGGCTATGTGGTTCAAGAGGCGGCGGTGCTGTTGCTTGAATTTTTGCAGTTAAAGAGGCCCGTTTCCTTAGGTGGGGAAACGAGCCTCTTTTTGTCTCTGGGCTTGTGGATTGGTGAAGGCAGAATGCTCTGTCGGCTATTTTGAGTTCTTGATGCGGCGTGTGGCTGTGGCGGTTATTCCGAGTCCCATGGCGGCGATTCCTGCGAGTGCTATTGCGCTCGGTGCTGTGTCGCCCGTGTTCGCGAGCTTGCCGGCGGTCGTATTTGCTTGCTTGCCGCTGCTCGAGTTCGCCTGCTTGGTCGAGCTTGGTAGGGCGTCTTTGCCGGTTGCAGGTGAGGCAACGGGCGGTGTCGCCTCGGCGGGTTGCGTTGAGCCGGAGGGAGGCGTCGTCTCGGTCGGTTTCGTTATCTCGGGCGAGGTGGCCTTGTCTGCCGCGGCCTTTGCCTCTTCGTATGCCTTGCAGGCGTCGTCATAGGCCGCTTGCGCCTTTTCCAAATCGCCGAGGAGCGCATTTTGCTTGGCTATGTCCTCGTCGATGTGGGCTTTAGCTTCCTTTGCCTCACTTTCGAAATACTGAACCTGTTTTTCCTGGCTTTCGAGCCGGCGTTGGTAGCGGTGAAGATCATCTTCACAAGATTCTTCTCGCCTTTCTGCCGTCATGATCTCCATGCGCAACTGCTTAATATGCTCCTTAATAGCTGTGCTGGGCTCCTCGCCGCCGAGTGCTTCAAGTGCCTTATCTAATTCTGCCTGAAGGCCGCTTGTCCGGTTGTGGGCCTCATCGTATTTGGCTTGGGCTGCATCGACGTTCGCTTGCATGGCGGGAAGGGGTTCCCTCTGTTTGGCGGCTTCCGCCACCACCATGTCGTAGATCTCTTGAAAAGCGGCAATGTCATCATCGATTTCCGCAATTTTCTCGGGACTTGCGGCGTCTTTTGCGGCCTCGAGGGTTTTGAGCGCTTCCTGCATGGCTGCATACGCTTTTTCTTTTGCGGCGGCCGCATCTTCTGTCTGCAAGGCAACTGCACCGGTGGGGGCGCTGGTTTCTGCCGCGATCGCCGTTACGGGGGCGATTCCCGCGACAAGTGCCGCGGAAAGGGCGATGCCCGCAGTTGCTCGTCTTGCTCTTCTTGCGAGAATGTCGTTCATCTCGGCACCTCATTTCAAGGGTCGGCGACTAACTTGGTAGCACTAATGTAAATATACCATGCTAGTTGACCCGACACTGGCTGGGTGTGCGCGTATACCCCTCCCCTGAAAACTGAATCCCGTTAGAAATGACGAGTTGTTTACGCTTCTTTTGGGGTGGCGGTACTATCATGGTTCGAATTGAATGTGGATGATGATAGGGAGCGCCTATACATGATTGAGCTGCTCAGGCGTTTTGGTGGTAAGTTTCGCCGATATATGGTGATCGGCCCTGCGTGCAAGCTAATCGAAGTGATCTTTGACCTGCTGACGCCGCTGGTGATTGCCCAGATGATCGATAAGGGCATTGGGGCGCACGACGTGAACGCCGTTATCCACTACGGTATGCTGCTTGCCGCCATGGCTGTGATCGGCATCTCGTTTACGCTCGTCTGCCAAAAGATGGCGGCGCTCACCTCGCAGGGCATGGGCACCGACATTCGTGGCGCGCTCTACCAGCATATCAACAAGCTGAGCTATGCCGAACTCGACCGTTTTGGCACGCCGTCGCTCATCACGCGTATCACCAACGACGTCAACCAGGTGCAGCTCGCTGTGGCGCTGGGCGTGCGCATGCTCATCCGCTGGCCCTTCCTAGCGGTGGGCTCCATGGTCGCGGCCCTTGCCATCGACCTTAAGCTCGGCATTATCTTTTTGATTTGCACGCCCGCCATCGGCCTGGTGTTTTGGTTTGTCATGGCGCGCTGTATTCCGTACTACAAGCAGCTGCAGGGAAAGCTCGACCGCATCGCGCTAATCTGCCGCGAAGGCCTTTCGGGCGCTCGCGTGGTTCGCGCCTTCGTGCGCGAGAACCACGAGCGCGAGCGTTTTGCCCAAGCTGCCGATGATCAGGCCAATACTGCCATCGCGGTGGGCAAGCTCTCGTCGATTCTCAACCCCGTCACGTTTTTGGTGATGAACCTGGGCGTGTGCGCCATCCTGTGGGTGGGCGGCATCCAGGTCAACGTGGGCGAGCTCACGCAGGGCCAGGTCATGGCGTTCGTCAACTACATGACGCAGACCCTCACCTCCATCGTCTACGTGGCCAACCTGGTCGTTGTTTTTACCAAGGCGAGCGCCAGCGCGTCGCGTATCAACGAGGTGCTCAATTGCGTGCCGAGCATCGCTGACGAGGGCAACGAGCCGGTCGCGCTGCCCCAGGCGCTCGCGACGGACGTCGACGCCCCGGCTCCCGCGCTGAGCTTTGACCATGCGAGCTTCTCGTTTGGCGCCGGCGCGGCCAATGCCGTGAGCGATGTGACCCTGGAACTTTCGTTGGGCAAAACGCTCGGCATTATCGGCGGCACGGGCAGCGGCAAGTCCACACTCGTCTCGCTTATTCCGCGCCTGTACGATGCGAGCACCGGCAGCGTGAGCGTGATGGGCTCCGACGTGCGTGCCTGGCAGCTCGGCCAGCTGCGCCACGTGGTCGCGACCGTTCCGCAGCGAGCGTCGCTGGTGAGCGGCACCATCCGCAGCAACCTGACCTGGCGTGACGAGTCGGCGACCGACGAGGAACTTTGGGCGGCGCTCGATATGGCGCAGGCGAGCGAGTTCGTGCGCAACAAGCCGCAGGGGCTCGACGCCCCGGTCGAGGCGGGCGGCAAGAACTTCAGCGGTGGCCAGCGCCAGCGCCTGACTATCGCGCGTGCCTTGGTGGGTTCGCCTCAGATATTGATCATGGACGACTCCGCCTCGGCGCTCGACTTTAAGACCGACGCGGCGCTTCGCCATGCCATCCGCGAGCGTAGCGTGCGCGGTGCCGCCGAGGGCGGGCTGCCGCTCACGACGGTGATCGTAAGCCAGCGCGTCTCGACCGTGCGCGACGCTGACATGATCTGCGTACTCGACCACGGCTCGGTCGCAGGCCTGGGCATGCATGACGAGCTGTACGCAAGCTGCCAGCTCTACCGCGAGATTTGCCAGTCGCAGTTGCGCCGCGAGGAGCTCGAGGGCCGGCAGGGGAGTGCGGCGCCCGCGTCCGCCCCAACCGCCTCCGCATCCGTCTGCGCAAAGGAGGGCTGCTAAATGAATCCGTATACTTCTTCCGGTTCGGTCGCCACGATGACGGCCAACGTGTCCGGCAACGATAACCTCAACGACCTGGGCGACGGTCCGCGCCAGCCCGGCGACCCTGAGCGCTATCCCGTGGGCGCGGTGACCCGCCGCCTGATGGGCTACGTCCGTCCGCACCGTATTTCGTTTGCGGCGTCGTTTGTGAGTGCCGCCGTCTCGGTGATTCTGCAGCTCTACACACCTATTCTCATCGGCGAGGGCATCGACCTGATCGTTGCTGCCGTGCAGGTGGACTTCGACGCGCTACTGCCGCTCGTTACCAAACTCGCGCTCGTCGTGGTAGGTGCCGCGGCCTTCCAGTGGCTGCAAGGCTACTGCGTTAACCGCCTGTCCTACGAGACGGTGCGCGACATGCGCGTTGAGGCGAGCGATAAGCTCAGCCGCATGCCGCTCAGCTTTATCGACAGCCATGCCCACGGCGACCTTATGAGCCGCGTGGTCAACGACGTCGACCAGGTGGGCGACGGTCTGCTGCAGGGCTTTACCCAGCTTTTCACCGGCGTTATCACCATCGTTGGCACGCTTGCGTTTATGCTCTCCATTAACCTGACCATGACGCTCGTAGTGGTGCTCGTCACGCCGCTCTCCATCTTTGCGGCTAGCGCCATCGCCAAACTCTCCAACAAGAGCTTTACGGCGCAGCAGCGTATTCAGGGTCAGCTTGGCGGCCATATCGAGGAGTATGTGGGCGAGCAAAAGCTTGTCGACGCCTTTGCCTATGGCTCGAACGCTCAGCAGCGCTTCGACGCGCTCAATGCCGAGCTCTACACCGCGGGCGAGCGCGCGCAGTTTATGGGTTCGCTCTCCAACCCCGGCACGCGCTTTATCAACAACATCATCTATGCCGTGGTCGCTGTGATCGGCTGCGTGGGCGTGATCACGGGCGTGCCCGCGGCGCTTACGGTGGGCGGCGTGCAGATCTTCCTGTCCTATGCCAACCAGTACACCAAGCCGTTCAACGAGGTCACCAACGTCATTACGCAGATCCAGACCGCGTACGCCTCGGCGCGCCGCATGTTTGCGCTGCTCGATGCGCGCGAGCAGGAGCCCGACGCGTCGGACGCTGTAGAGCTTACCGCCCCGCAGGGTGAGGTGACTTTTGAACACGTGGACTTTAGCTACGTGCCCGACCGCAAACTGCTGCAGGATATCTGCATCGAGGCTAAGCCCGGCATGCGCTTTGCCCTGGTCGGCCCCACGGGCTGCGGCAAGACGACGCTCATCAACCTGCTGCTGCGCTTTTACGATATCGATGCCGGACGCATCATGGTCGATGGCAGGTCTTCGCGTGACTACACGCGCGCAAGCCTGCGCCGCGCCTTTGGCATGGTGCTGCAGGATACGTGGCTGTTCGAGGGCACGGTGGCGGAAAACATCGCTTACGGTTGCCCGGATGCCACGCGCGAACAGGTTATCGAAGCCGCCAAGCGTGCGCACGCGCACAAGTTTATCGTGCAGCTGCCAAGCGGCTACGATACGGTGATCGGCGAGGACGGCGGCACGTTTAGCCAGGGTCAAAAGCAGCTGCTGTGCATCGCGCGCGTCATGCTCACCGACCCGGCGATTCTGCTGCTGGACGAGGCGACCTCGAGTATCGATACCCGCACCGAGCTGCAGGTGCAGGCGGCATTCGACGAGCTTATGGCCGGCCGCACAAGCTTTGTGGTGGCGCACCGCCTGTCGACGATCCGCAACGCCGACTGCATTCTGGTCATGCGCGACGGCCAGATTATCGAGCGCGGCACGCACGACGAGCTGCTAGCGGCAGGCGGCTTCTACGCCGAACTCTACCGCAGCCAATTCGCCCAGTAAGCAAGCCCGTGGGGCAAATTAATCAATCGACAGACGGTGGTTTACATCTGTCACGTTAGTACTAAGATATTCATCTAATAAATTGCATTAGCGGCTTTAGTTTTGGGGGAAACGAGGCAACGTGACTATGACGTGCTCTTTGGTGGTTAACAGCAAGAGCGGTAATACCAGGATGGTTTCGGGCGCGATCAAGCGCGCTCTGCAGGCTGCGGGTGTTGATTTTGTCCATGCCGCGGCGTTGAGCGACGATGCGGATGCAGATCAGGTTGCGCTCGAGGCGCAGGGCGCCTGCGCGGCCGACACGGTGCTCGTCGGTTTTTGGTGCGACAAGGGCGCGTGCACGCCTTCGGTCGCGGCGTTGCTCTCCGCCTTGCACGGCAAGCGCGTCTTCCTGTTTGGCACCTGCGGTTTTGGCGCCGACCAGAGCTATTACCAGCAGATTATTGATCGCGTAACTTCCAATTTGGCTGGGGATGCCGAGCTTGCGGGCTGGGCGATGTGCCAGGGCAAGATGGGCCCCGCGGTCAAGCAGCGCTACGAGGCCATGCTCGAGCAAGATCCCGACGATGTCCGCTTTAAGATGCTGCTCGATAACTGGGTCGCCGCAAAGGATCACCCCACCAAGGAAGATCTGGACAACATGGCTGCAGCCGCCAAAAAGGCCGTGCTGGGGGAGTAGCTCCCATCGCTGACGGCGGTCGGTCCATCTTTCTAAATGAAACGTCCTCCCGGGCGTCGGGGCACGAAGTTCCCTGCTCTACAGTCCTGCGCAAGACGAAGGCCACATTAAGTGGCCTTCTTTGCGTGCGGAACTCGCGATGAACTTCGTGCCCCGCCGTCCGGGAGGACGCCTCTTTATTGATGGGAGGCCTGATAGGTCGATGGTTCCGTGCCCGGATGCGTCCAAAGTGGGACGGGCTTTCCGGATGGGCAGGCTTTCGAAAAATGCGTCCCGGAATTTGCCTTTGGAATGGGACGTAGTTTCCCGTTGAGGTGCTTTGCGGAAAGTGCATCCCACTCTGGGCGGTCGAAGTGGGACACACTTTCCCAAAGGCGCTCCAACGGGAAATTGCGTCCCATTATTCGGTCAAGAAACGGGATGCATTTTCCCAATGAGAGCAAAACCGGAAAATGCATCCCACAATCAGCCCTCAAAGTGGGACGCCGTTTCCCAATGAGGCTCAAGCGGAAAATGCATCCCGGAATTTGCGCTCAAAGTGGGATGCGGTTTCCGGTTGAGGGTCTAAGGGGAAAATGCGTCCCAGAATCGACGCTTGAAATGGGATGCAGTTTCCCGATGAGGCACTCGACGGAAAATACATCCCAGAAATGGCCTTTGAGCTGGGATAAGATTTCCGCGGCATCTCGGATTCTCAAAAATGAGACACGCCGTTGGCGAAGATGAGACACGTGATATCGGGCATCGGATGTATCATTTGCAAAAATGAGTCCACTCCACTCGAATAAAGCGAGGTCCCTCATGTACGTTCCACACCCCCGTATCCGTAGGCTGTCGAAAATCCCGCTTGTTGGGACGGCGGCGCTTGCTGCGTTGATCGCCACGAGCGTCGCCTGCTTCACGGCCACGCCCCAGGTTGCCCAGGCGGCAGACGCGCCCGCAATCACCGATATGACCGAGCAGGATTATCAAGCCCTGGGTCTGGGCACGAGCGAGGACATTCCGGCCGATACCGTTGGCCCCTATTCCACTGATACCCCCACGACGTTTGCCACGCGCAGCGAGGTCTATATGGCAGCTAACGGTAGCCATGGCAATCGCTACACTCTGCGCGACAAGCTCGAGAACGTCGAGCGCGGTGACATTGGCGGCAGCAGCAAACTCACCGATGGCTATGGAAGTGTGTGGGGCGCCGCAAAGTTCTGGCAAAACGTCAACAACTTCGATACGAACAGCGATCTCTACAAGCATAGCGACTACGGTGGCGGCACCTGGTCGTACCTAAGCAACAATGAGTCCTCAACAGTACTCGCCAACGACAACAACGGTTTCTCGGGCATTCACGCCACGAGTGTTGAGTTCTGCAGCGACGCCAGCACGGGCAAAAAGAGCCGCGTTGCCGAGCTCCGTGCCTACGGCGACAGTTCCTCCACGACGATTGACGGCAAGTCATACGCCGGAAAGGTTGAGCTGGTCCTCTACTCGTTTAGCAACGGGCGTACGCGCACTCTCGACACACACCTGCCGGTGACGGTCAACACTAATATGATGCACGAAGGCCGTTTTAAGTACCTGGATGCCGGTTACCTGCAAGAGCACGACGCCGTCTTTGATGTCGAGGCGGGCGATGTCGATGGCGACGGCGTCGACGAGCTTTTTGTCTACGCGGGCTGCTATGTCGACGAGAACGGCGTGCGCAAGGCTGTAGTCGACATGTATGACTTGGAGGGCGGCAACTGGAAGCAAAGCGTCGTCAAGATCGATGCCGGTAACGCCGCGGACTACACCACGCACAACAAGGGCGGGAACGACTCCTGGACGCAGCTTCAGTCAGCTCCTGTCGTTTCGCTAGCGGCCGGCGACCTCGATCGCGATTTTTGCGATGACCTCGCCATCGTGGTCTCGGCACCCTACGGCAAGAAGAATATTGATAAGTCGACGCATTGCGAGCTGTTTTCGTGGGATGCATCCAAGGGTGCGCTCGTCCATGTCGATGCTCTGGGCGACGCGGGCGCAATCTCCCTCTCCGCGAACGGCAAGACCATGGTCGCTGCGAATGCGACGTTCGGCACGTTTGCCGCCTACGATGAAGAAGGAAAGAAGACGGGTGAAACCGTCACGGGCCTTATTCTTGCGGGCTATGACTGGCAACGCAGCGCTTTTGATTACGGCGCTTCTGACGGCAGCAAGGGGCTGTACGGCGCGCTGTACCGCTACGCGTATTTTGACTCGGAGTCTGGCGAGTTCAAGCTTTCCGATTGCAAGGAATACAGAGACGGGCTCCTCGCCTCCTATGGGCTGATGCATGTGCCCAACAGCGCATGGAAGGATAGCGCTCAGGATAAGCGCTATCCGTGCACCTTGGCGCCTATTGCCCTTGCCACTGCCAACCTTGACGGCCTGTCCGAGCAGCTGGCGGTCGACGAGGTGCTCGTGGGCGGCGATGTGTTCCGCGACTTTGCCTGCAACACGGCACAGAGCGGGGCTCAGGGCTTGGGGTCCATGGTCGGAACCATGAGCATGAGCGGTCAGCAATACAACAGCAGCAACAAGCATGACCACAAGGGTATAGAGCAGGTGTGGATCAGCGACGTCAAGGCGGGCAGCGTCTCGGGTTCGGACCGCTATAACGAGAGCTTTATCGCCGCGGTGGGCAAGCACCGCGACGAGGACCTGCGCAAGAACGATGACTACTATTGGATGACCGCCTCGCATTTTTCGCTCGACGAGAACGGAAAGGTGCGCCGCGGCGAGGAGCAGGTGATTAGCGAGAGCAACCGTCGCGGCACTACCTACGGCACATTTATCTCGCTCGCGCTGCCCGATGTCGACAACGACAGCGTCAAGATCACGTACAAGGACCGCTACAAGGTCTATACCAACCCGCGCGTGCTTGCCGTGCTGCAGGATGCGCCCTATGTTGAGGATCTGGAGCAGGCATACGGCTATCTGGTGTTGGGCGGCACGTCATACGGAGAGGAAAAGGGCACGGGGACATCCCAGGGCTATACCATTGGCGCCGAGTTGGGCGTTGCCGTCGAGGTGCAGACCGGTCCGCCCCTGGTCGCGATGAATGCTTCAGTCGATTTTGCCGCCGAGGGATGCTATGACTACCGGAGCGAGCGCACGGTCAGCGCAAGCGTAAGCTATGAGTCGCATGCCGGCGAGGGTGACAAGGCCGTGCTCTACACGATTCCGATGGTCTATTACGAGTATGAGATCGAAAATGAGGAAACTGGTGGCAAGGGCGTGATGGCGGCGCCCGTGTCGCTCGGCGCGCAGACCTCGGTCGTTAATGTCGAGGCCTATGACCGCATTGCCAAACAGCACAATATGACGCCGCTCAGCTACTTTTTGACCAACCGGTCGGGAGAACCCGGAACCTATCAAACGACGCTCAACGGCGAGACTCCCGTTGGGGATTCCTTTGGCCTGGGCAAGCCTGGCGTAACGCGCGCCTACACGCACGATGGGTTTAACGGCGCCGCCGCGCAGTCGGGGGCGAGCATTGAGCAGACCATCGAAGTCGAGGAGGGCAAGGAGCAGGAGCTCGAGCTCGGCTTGACGCTGAACGGCAGCGTTGTCATGGGCGCGAAGCTCGCAAAGCACGAGTTGTTTGGCGGCCTGTGCTTTGGTGCCAACGCCGGCTTTACTACGGGTAACTCCTCGAGTGAATCGACCGAATACGGCGGCACCGTCGACAACCTGCCCGAGGCCGCGCAGGGCAAGTACGGTTTTGTGTGGCGTCTGGGCGTCAACGCGGTGGATGTCGACAAGTTCGAGGCAGACTCGGGCGACAAGCTCGGCACCAAGGACACCGACCAGTTCTGGATCGTGGGCTATGACGTTAAGGACGTCGAGATGCCCGACGCGCCGGCCGTGACGGGCTTTACGGCAAACGCCGTCGATTCGACCAGCGTTACGTTTAGCTGGGACGATGTGCTCGCAAACAAGAGTGGCTTTAGCTACGGCGTGGGCATGCTGCAGAGCAATGCGGCGGATGCGGTCGTCAATAGCTGGAAGATTGCCGACAACACGCAGACCTCGCTCAAGTGGGATGGGCTGCAGCCCAATACGGAGTATCGATTCGCCATCGCCGCCGCTAAGAATGGATCCACGACCGAAACAGGTATTCGCTCGGCAATCATCACGGTCAAGACCATGCCCGATGGCATGACGATGACCGTGAGCGGACCTGCAGCGGATGCTGCGGAGGGGTCGGATCTTGGATACGACTCTTCGGTTGAGCGCACGGCGGGAAGCCACCTGACGCTCTCGGCGATTGGCCATGTGAAGCAACTCGGTGCCGACGATAGCGAAACAGGGCTGGCACCGACCTATATGTGGTACCGCAAGGGCCGCGGCGAGACAGAGTTTAAGCTCGTGGGTGCCGATGGCAACCTCGCGGCTGGAACGGCCTCAAAGCTCGAGATTGACCTGACCGCAGACGATGACGGTGCGCAGTATTACTGCCACGTGGGATACAACGACGTGGGCCTCGACACCGGCACGACGCTCGTGAATATCGAGGCCGAGGAGACGGTGCTCACAACGGTGAACGCCACCCCGATCCGCACGCGCCGCCTGTTCTCACAGGCAAGTGCGGGCGCCAAGAAGTTCCTGGACCATACGCTGGTAAACACCGCCGGCCCAACCGATTCCGAAGGCTCAAAGGACCCCGAGGCTCCTGAGACCCCGACGAACCCGGACAAGCCCAAGTCCGACAACGGAGCTAAGACCGACACCAAGGTCAAGACTACGACCACAGCGAAGAACCTCGCAAACACCGGCGACCAAACATTCGCCCTAGTCGCCACCGCAGCAGCAGCGGGAGCAACGCTCGTAGTGATAGCCCTCATCATGCTGATCAAGCGCCGCAAGACCCACTAGTAGCCAGTCGAACATATCGACAACCCAAAAACCCGGGTAGCCAAAAAACAGGCCACCCGGGTTTTCTGTTGAGTGGAGACTCCGCAAGCGGAAACTGCATCCCACAATTAGCGCCCGGAACGGGACACATTTTCCGTCAAGCCCTCATCCGGAAAATCCATCCCAGTTTGAGCGCCCAGACCGGGACGCACTTTCCCAAAGGGTCCTCAACGGGAAACTGCGTCCCATAATTAGGCCGAGAAATGGGATGAACTTTCCCAATGAGAGCCAACCGGAAACCACGTCCCAGAATCAGCCCCCAAAGTGGGACGCATTTTCCCAACGAGCCTCAACCGGAAAATACATCCCGGAATCCAGCTGAATAGTGGGACACACTTTCCCAATCGGGTCCCAAGCGGAAACTGCATCCCATTCCAGACAAGAATTCCGGGACACACTTTCCGCAAACAAAGAAGGCCACATAACGTGGCCTTCGTCTTGCGCAGGACTGTCCGAGCAGGGAACCTTATATGCCTCCGCCCGGACAGACGTTTCAGTTATGAGTGACCCGCTACTTGATCTTGGTCGTACCCGGTGCCAGGTTGGGGTCGGTTTCGTTGGCCTCGGTCTGGAAATGCTCGGTGTAGACGTTCTTGCCGTCGCGGAACATCTCGTAGTACTGCATCTTGGCGTAATCCTCGCGCGCCTTGGTGGCGGCTGCGGCAGCGGCGTCGTCGCCGGTGACGTTGGAGGAGAGCGCCCAGCGCAGGCTGGCGTCCTCGTAGCCCACGGAGTTGATAGCGGGCAGCGACTCGCGCAGCGTCATGTGCGCTTTCTGGTAGTCAGTCAGCGGGGCGCCAATCAGCTGCATAAGCTGCGTGGACAGGTAGTTGGTGGACAGGTCGTCGACCTCACTCGTCTGGTCGCAGCCGGCAACGTCGTAGTTGGCCCAGATGATGTAGTCGGTCTGCCACAGACGTTCCTGGTGCGTGGCATCGTCCTCACCGGTAAACCACTTGTCATTGAACTTGGACGGGAAGAACGGCTGGTGGTCGCCCCAGAACACCACGACCACCTTACGGTCGAGCTTGCTCAGGGCGTTGAGGAAGTAGCGCAGCGCCTGGTCGGACTGCTCGATGCACGAGACGTACTCGTCGACATCGGAGAGCGTGCCGTCCTCGACGGTCTTGGCGTCCAGATCGGTCGTGTCGATATTCAGGTGCATCTGCTTGTCGACCGGCAGCAGGCCCGTATCGTAGCCCGAGTGGTTCTGCATGGTCACGTCGAAGATAAACTGCGGATCGGCGTTCTGGTTGAGCATCTCAAGAATCTTGTCGTAGGTAGCCTGGTCGGTCACCATGCCGCGCAGGGTATCGGCGCCCTGGAAATCGTTGATAGACAGGAACTGGTCAAAGCCAAAGTCCTTGTAGACGTTCTCGCGGTTCCAGTTGGTGGCGTGGTTGGGGTGCATGGCCGTGGTGGAATATCCGAGCGACTTGAACTGCTCTGCCAGGTTCCCGGTCGTTTCCATGTTGTAGATGGTGTAGGGGTACACGCCCGAGCCCAGGTTGGCCATGGAGTTGCCGGTCATAAACTCAAACTCGGTATTGGCGGTGCCGCCGCCGTAGGCGCTCACGTAGAGCTTGCCGCGGCTGAGGCAGTTGGACAGGTTCTTAAAGTACTGCGGGCCTTCGTAGCCGGCGCGCATGTTCTGGTAGATCGAAAGATCCGAGAAGGTCTCGTTCATGATGGCGATGACCGTGGGCTTCTCGCTGTCGAACTGCTCCTTTGCGGCGGCGCGCTCGTCGCTCTTGGCCGCGTCGGACTTGTCGTAGGCCTTGGCGTACTTTTTGAGCGTGGCCTTGGCATCGTCGACGGAGTAGTCGGCGGGTTTGGGCGGCTTGATGGACTGCGCTGCGCTAATGAAAGCGGGCAGGTAGCCCTCGCGCCAGTAGCTCTCGAGCGGGCGCCAGGTGTAGACGGTGATGCCGAGGGTGTTGTAGTAGTCGATGAGCGTGACGTGTGCGGTCACACCGCCCAGGCACAGCACGGCGACGAGCAGGTTGGTGAGCAGCATGCGCTTGGCGTTGGCGGCGCCCTTCTGACGGTGCGGTGCCACCAGGCCGGCGTACTCGCACAGCAGCATGGCGATGGCGGTAAAGCCCATGGACAGCACGCAGAACAGTGAGATCGAGAAGGTGTAGCCGGTGCCGGCGACCGCGGCGGCGGTGGAGATGGCCGAAAGGTCGCCCGGCTGGATGGGCATGGATTTAAACGTGATGACGAAGAACTCGGCAATGCCCAGGACAAAGAGGGCAAGGGCCAGGACCGCGGGAGCTGCGCCGTGGCGCTGGAACAGGAAGAACAGGCCGGTCATGAGCGTGGTGATGATGGCCCACTCGAGCAGGATGCACAGGGGGTAGACCCAGGTAAAGTCGTGGTTGGACGATACCTCCATGCCTAGCAGCGCAAAGACGCCGGCGAGCAGCAGGCACAGCACGGCGGCGACGAGTGGCTTGCCCACAAAGGCGCCGCGCAGGCGGGCGAGCTTGCCGGTGGGAGCGGGGGCGTCGGGCGCGGCGAACGCAAAGACGCGCGGGGCGATGCGGTCGCGTGCGATGCTGGCCCAAGCGCAGCCGGTGAGGATGGCGTTGGTCAGGATGAGCATCACAAAGGCGAGCGGCTCGTTTTGGGCGACGAGGCCAATGGCGCCCCAAATGGTCAAAAAGACCTGGAACAGGCCGAAGGCGACGCTCCACCCAAGAGCGCTTTTGGCAACGGTGCCCGACTGAGCGCGAATGGCCTTGGCCTCGCGCAAGACAAGGTAGACGGTCGCCGCAAGACCGACGAGCGAGATGGCGGCAGCGAACATGCTGAGACTCCTCACAAACTAAAACGTACGAAAGCGGGGGTTTACCCGATTGTTACCAAGATATGCGCTGCAATTGGTGGCTGCGCACAACAACCAGCCATATTAACGCGCACGTGTGGCGGTGTGACGCAATGTAGTGGCGACCTGCGCGATAATGGACGGGAATTACACGGAAACGTAAAGGCTTCTTAAAGAATTAGCGAGGATGAGGCGATGAACGAGCAGGTTTGCACCAAGGCTGTGGATACGTGTGGCTATCCGGTCGAGACCACGGGCAATGCGGTGCTGGACACGTTGGAGCACCGTTCCTCCACGCGTGCCTTCGCGCGTGATGACGACGACCGTCCCGTGGCGGTGACCGACGAGCAGCGGGCGGCGATTCTGCATGCGGCGAGTCGCGCGCCGTCGGCGGGCGCCATGATGATGTATTCCATCGTGAGCATTCGTGAGCAGGCTACGCTCGACCGTCTGGCCGACCTGTGCGACCACCAGCCCATGATCGCCAAGGCGCCCTGGGCACTAATATTTGTGGTCGATTATGCCAAGTGGATCGATCTGTTTGAGCACGTGGGCTGCTTTGAGCCCGAGTTTGTCGAGCGCACGGGCAAGGCGCCCCGTCGTGCACCAGGTCTGGGCGACTTTGCCATCGCGGCCCAGGACGCCGTGATCGCCGCGCAAAACGCCGTGGTTGCCGCCGAGGCCCTGGGCCTGGGGAGCTGCTACATCGGTGATATCGTCGAGAATGCCGAGGAAGTGGCCGAGCTGCTGGATCTGCCGCCCTATACCATGCCGCTGTCGATGCTCATCATCGGCACGCCCCGCAAGGAGCGCCCGGCCATTGCGCATCCCGTGGTGAACCTGGTGCACGAGGAGCGCTACTGCCGCGCCGATGCTGCGACCATGGACGCGCAGGTGGCCGAGATGGACGCGATGTTCCGTCCGCATGCCCGCGAGGTGGGCGAGCGCGTCGTGGACATCTATACCCGCAAGCACACGAGTCCCTTTATGGCCGAGATGAGCCGCTCCATGGAGTGGTGGTTCAAAAATTGGCTTGGAAAATGACGAATGTGACAAAGGGACAGTCCCTTTGTCACATTCCATATCGCCGCGGTAGCCTAAAGACTGTATAAATCTTTATCTAGCTGGGAAAACAGTGCATTTAAACATGGCCGATTACCTATAATCCTTTCGAACGTTAAAGTTGGGAGGAAACCGGCTTATGGAACAAAAGGCCAAGGAGGCAGCCTCGCACGCTGCGATTCCTGTGAGCATCTCGGCGATGCTCGTCACGCTGGGCGTGGTGTATGGCGATATCGGCACCAGCCCCATGTATGTAACCAAGGCGCTCGTTGCCGGCAACGGCGGCATCGGAAGCGTCACGGAGGAGTTCGTGCTTGGTGCGCTCTCCCTTGTCGTGTGGACGGTCACGCTGCTGACCACTATCAAGTATGTGCTCATCTCGCTGCGCGCCGATAACCATGGTGAGGGCGGCATCTTTGCCCTGTACAGCTTGGTTAAGCGCTGCGGTAAATGGCTCATCATCCCCGCCATGCTGGGTGGCGCCGCGCTGCTCGCCGACGGCATCCTGACGCCGGCCGTTACCGTTACCACGGCCATCGAGGGCCTGCGCACCATCCCGGCGGTCCATGCCGTGCTGGGCGATGACCAAGGCCGCGTCGTCGCCATTACGCTCGCCATCATCATCGCGCTCTTCTTGGTACAGCGCATCGGTACGGCCAAGATCGGTCACGCCTTTGGCCCCATCATGACGCTGTGGTTCCTGTTCCTGGGCGGCACGGGTCTGTTCTTTGTCTTCCAGCACCCCGCCGTGCTGCTGTGCCTCAACCCGCTGCGCGGCATCGCCTTTTTGCTGAGCCCCAACAACCACGCGGGCATCATGATTCTGGGCAGCTGCTTCCTCGCCACCACCGGTGCCGAGGCGCTCTACTCCGACATGGGCCACGTCGGCCGCGGCAACATCTACGCTACCTGGCCGTTCGTTAAGTGCTGCCTGCTGCTTTCCTATATGGGCCAGGGCGCTTGGCTTATGAACAACGCTGCCAACCCCGAGCTCATGGGCATTGCCGACCTCAACCCGTTCTACCAGATGCTCGCCCCGGGCCTGCGTCCCTTTGCCGTAGGCCTTTCCACCGTTGCGGCCATCATTGCCTCGCAGGCGCTCATCACCGGCGCATTCTCGCTGGTGTCCGAGGCCAGCCGTCTGGACCTCATGCCGCACATGCAGGTCTTCTACCCTGCCGAGACCAAGGGCCAGCTCTACATCCCCATGGTCAACAACGTCATGCTTGTCGGCTGCGTCATCGTGGTGCTGCTGTTCCAGAACTCGGCGCATATGGAAGCCGCCTACGGCCTTGCCATTACGCTGACTATGATGTGCACCACGCTGCTGCTCTTCTTCTACCTGCACGAGGAGCGCAAGCTCAAGGTTGCTCCGTGGATCTTCGCGGCCTTCTTCCTTTTGCTCGAAGGCTTCTTCTTCGTGAGCTCGCTCACCAAGTTCTTCCACGGCGGCTATTTCACCATCCTCATGGCTGCACTCATCATGGGCATTATGGTGTGCTGGTACAACGGCACGGCGGTCGAGCAGCGCCAGTTTACGCTGCTGCCGCTGCGCAGCTACCTGCCGCAGCTCAAGCGCCTGCGCGACGACGACCGTTACGAGCGCATGAGTGACAACGTCGTGTACCTGACCAAGGACACCCATACCGACTACATCGACCGCGATATCGTCTATTCGATCTTGGACAAGCATCCCAAGCGTGCCCGCGCCTGGTGGTTCGTGAATGTCGAGACCATGGACGAACCGCACACCTTTGCCTATTCGGTCGAGACGTTCGGCACCGACTACGTGTTCCGCGTGCACCTGTACCTGGGCTACAAGATCAACCAGCGCGTCAATGCCTACCTGCGTCAGGTTGTTCAGGACCTGGCTGCCACCGGCGAGCTGCCGCCGCAGACGCATGACTACTCGGTCTACAAGGATCCGGGTAACATCGGCACGTTCAAGTTCGTCCTGATCCGTAAGCTTCTGGCGCCCGAAAGCGATGTGGAGCCCAGCGAGCGTACGGCCATCACGCTCAAGTACATCATTCGCCGCGCCGCCGGCACGCCCGCGCGTTGGTACGGCCTGGAGAACTCCAACGTGAGCTTTGAGTACGTGCCGCTGTTCACCAAGTTCAAGGCCGTGAACAAGATGCAGCGCCTGGCTCCCAACGAGCGGCCGTAGTCGACGCTCGAGGTTTGTCTGCGAACGGGCGGGCTTGTATTGACGGGGATTGAGTCCTGGGAGGAAACCATGGATGCAAAGGTGCTTGACGGTTGCGATCTTGCGACCGAGCTGGTGCGTGAGGTACGCGCCGATGCTGCCGAAGATCGGTTCTTTACGAATCGGGCCAACATGGACATGGCCGACCGCGTGATCTCGATCGTGGCACTGGTATTTGGAGCGGTGTGCGTGTGCGCACTGCTCGCGCACGTGCTGTTTGTCTAACGTCCGCAGGTTGCAAAGGCTTTACACTTGGAACCACCACAAGGGGAAACCACCACAAAGGTGCCTGTCTCCTTTGTGGTGGTTTTTGTTTTTGAGAGAGGGGCGGAACGCTGATGGACGTCCGTACGGACGGCGATATTGCCGATAGCTTTTGGTGGCGGCGCACAACGCTGACGCGCCGCACTCCTCTGTATGACGCCTGCGTATCGGTGGGGCTGCTGGTCGCGGCGACGATTGTGGGCGCGCTGCTCGACCATCCGGGTCTCGCGCCGAGCATCATGATCGTCTATGTGTTCGCCGTTCAGCTGTGCGCATTCTTTACCTGCAGTCGCCTGTATTGCTTGCTGAGCTCGGCTGCCGCCGTGGCGCTCTACAACTTCTTGTTTGTCGACCCGCGCTACTTGCTGTCGTTTATCGACCGCGGCTATCCCGGCATGTTCTTCATCATGTTTGTGGTCTCGCTTGTGTCGAGCTCGATTGCCTTGGCCCTGCGTCGCGCTTTGGCACAGGCTGCCGCCAGCGACCGCCGCACGCATATGGTGCTCGAGACCAACCGCATGTTGCAGCGCTGCGCCGACGAGCAGCAGATCGTTCACGCCATGGCCACGCAGCTGGCGCGTCTTTCGGGCTGTCCGGTCGTGTGGTACAGCGCCGACGCCGAGGGCGATGACCTGCTGCCGCGTGCGACATACACGGCCGTGGGCGATGCCGCGCCGGTGCACGAGCTGGCGCCGCAGATGCCACCGCGGCTCTCGGCGTCCGCCTATGTGGGAACGCCGCTCGATGCTACGTTCGGCGGCTCGGCGTTTTATGGCATCTACCTGACGGTTCGCACGGGCGACGGCTTCGCGCGCTCGGGCGACCCCGCCTCGGTGGTGGGCGTGCTGGCTATCGTTGCCGAGCCCGACGTGCTGACGCACGAGGAGCGGACACTTGCCGATGCTATCGTGAGCGAAGGTGAGCTGGCGCTCGATCGCGCCCGCGCCATGGAGGCCCGCGAGGAGGCGGCGGTGCTTGCCAAAAATGAGCAGCTGCGCGCCAACCTGCTGCGCTCCATCTCGCACGACCTGCGCACGCCGCTCACCAGTATTTCGGGTAATGCCGATGTGCTGCTCGACCAGGGCTCGACCGGCACCGCCGTGCTCGACGCCCAAACGCGCCGCGGCCTGCTCTTGTCCATTCGCTCGGATGCGCAATGGCTCAACGCCACCGTCGAGAACCTGCTCGCCATCACCAAGCTCGAGGGCGGCGGCATGCATCTGTCGACAACGCTCGAGCTCATGGACGATATCGTCGAGGAGGCGCTGCGCCACGTGAACCCTGCCGTGCGCGAGCACGACCTTAAGGTGGTGGCGTGCGATGAGCCGGCGCTCGTCAACGTCGACGCGCGCCTGATGGTGCAGCTGGTGGTCAATCTGGTGAACAACGCCATCACCTATACGCCCGCAGGCTCGCATATCATGATTTCGATTAGCGTCGACGATGGACGCGTGGCGTGCTCGGTGGCCGATGACGGCCCGGGCATTGCGCCCGAGGACCGCGAGCGGATCTTTGAGTCGTTCTATACCGCCAACCACGGTTTGGCCGACAGCCACCGCAGCGTGGGCTTGGGTCTTTCGCTCTGCCGCTCCATTGCGCTGGCGCATGGCGGTAGCATAGAGGTTGCCGCGGCGGACCCGCACGGCTCGGTCTTTACGATTGAGCTTCCCGTCGCCGATGTTTCGTTTGATAAGGAGTAGCGCCGTGCCAAACTCTGCCGTAAAACCGCTCATCTTGGTCGTTGAGGACGACCCCGCTGTCCGCAACCTTATCGTTGCCGCGCTCGAGGCGCACGGCTTGCGCCATATGGCTGTAGAGACCGCCCATGCCGCTATTGCCGCCGCCTCGTCGCAGGCGCCGAGCATCGTGCTGCTCGATCTGGGCCTGCCCGATATGGACGGCGTCAAGGTGGTGGAGTCGGTGCGCGCATGGTCGGGCATGCCGATCATCGTGGTCTCGGCGCGCAGCGAGGACGCGGACAAGATTCGCGCGCTCGATGCCGGCGCCGACGACTACCTGACCAAGCCGTTTTCGGTCGAGGAGCTGCTCGCGCGTATTCGCACGACGCTCAGGCGCCTTTCGTATGCGCAAACGGGCGGTGTTGCCTCCGAGGGCTCGTTCGATACCGGCGAGCTGCATATCGACTTTGATGCCGGCATTGCCACGATGGATGGCGAGGAGCTGCATCTGACGCCGATTGAGTACAAGCTCCTGTGCCTGCTGGCACATAACGCCGACAAGGTACTGACGCACCAGTTTATCCTGCACGAGATTTGGGGCACGGCAACTAAGAGTGACCTGGCAAGCCTGCGCGTCTTTATGGGTACGCTGCGTAAGAAGATAGAGTCCGACCCCGCGCATCCGCGTTACATCCAAACGCACGTGGGTATCGGCTATCGCCTGGTCACCCAAGGCTAGGACGGCGTCCGCCATCCCAATATGAGTTGCGGTGAAATACGGTCTAAATTTGCCTAATTCCAGGCAAAGCAGTCCGTATTCCACCGCAACTTTGTTATTTGCCTTTGGGCTTGCTGGCGTAGAACTTCTTTTTTTTGGGCTTGCCAGCGGGGGAGGGCTTGCCAGCAAAGTTGGACTTGCCGTTGCCGGCCTGCGCGTGCGTGGGTACTGCCGCGCGAGGCTTGCGGGCCTCGGGGTTGCGCAGCTCCTCGGTTCGCTCGGCAATCTCCTCGGCGCTAAAGCCGACCTCTGCCATGGCGTCCTCAATGGGCAGGCGGCGCACGATATAGCAGTGGTGCACCTTTTGGTTGCGCGCGAAATCCTCGGGGATGGTCTGCGCCGTAATGTCCTCCAACACGACGCCCGCGCGCGCGAGCTTGCGCGTCTCGGGGCGGAAGCCACGCAGGTTGCAGCTAAAGATGGCGTGGCCGCCCTGTGCGAGCAGGCGCGATACGCCGGCCAAAAGCTCAACATGGTCGCGCTGGACATCCCAGGTGCGGCGGCCCATCTTGGATGAGTTCGAGAACGTGGGCGGGTCGACAAAGATCAGGTCCCAGCGGTTGCGCGTCTGGCGCTGGTCGCGAATCCAGGCAAGCACGTCGTCGCGCACAAAGTGATGCTGCGGCCCCACAAAGCCGTTTTGGCGCATGTTGCGCTCGGCCCAGTCCAGGTAGGTGTTGGAGAGGTCGACCGTCACGGTCTCCTCGACGCCGCCGTCCGCCGCGTAGCAGGTGGCGGTGCCGGTGTAGGCGAACAGGTTGAGGAAGCGGCGTGCCTGTTTGGCGTGCTCGCGCACCAGGTTGCGGGTGACGCGGTGATCCAAGAAGATGCCCACATCCAGGTAGTCATCAAAGTTGACGGCAAAGGTGAGTCCGCCCTCTTCGATGAGCGGCAGGCGACGGCGCGCGATGTTGGCGCGCTCGCCCGAGCCGCCCTTGCCGGCGCCCTGCTTGCCGTACTGCGAGCCGCCGCGCGAACGCATGCGGGCCTTGGCGTGCACATGCTCGGCGGGAACATCTAGGATGCGCGGCGCGATGGCCAAAATGTCGAGCATGCGGGCCTGGGCTAGCGCGGGGTCGATGGTCTTGGGCGCGGCGTATTCGGCGATGACGAGCCAGCGGCCCGGCGTCTGCGGGCAGCCCTCGTACAGGTCGATGGCGGCGGAGTAGTCGGGAAGGTCGGCATCGTAGACACGGTAGCAGCTCACGCCCTCGCGCTTTGCCCACTTGCGACGCAGACGGGCGTTCTTGCGCAGGCGGTTGGCGAACTGCTCGGACTCGGGGATGAGCACGGGCAGCGGCTTGCCGTCACCCAGGTCGAGCGTGGCGGCAGGTTCGGACATGGCGGGAGCGGTGCTGCCTTCATCATTGGCGTTGTCGACATCTGCAGTCTCGCCTTCAGCACCTGCACTGGTCGCAGCTTCAAATGCCGCGGCGGCGTGATCGAGCGAGGGCCAAACCTCAATAGTTGCCTCTTCATTGTTGGGCATGACGGCAATCGAGCGCTCGGGCTCGGCGTGGAGCGCGCGGGCCAGCAATCCGTCGCGGGTGAGCGCGGCGACCGGTGCCGAGGCAAGCTCGGGCGCGCGGCGCAGCTCACCGACCAGCGTCATGGCGTCGTGCATGAGCGAAAGCGGGGTTTCGGTGGTGTCTGCGACCACGGCGGCACCGGCGACGGCGCCCGCGTGGTCCAGCACGGTGGCGGACTTGGCGGCGCAAAAATCGACAAAACGCTTGTAGCCGGCGCACTTGACCATGCGCTCGGCGGTCTTGCGGGCGGCGGGGTCGATGTCTACGGCCACAATGCGTGCTTGGCGCTCGCGTGCTGCCGCCTCGCGCTCGCGTGCCTCGGCAAGCAACTGCTCCCACAGAGCGGCGTCGTGCAGCTGCCAGCCCTCAAAGCCCCAGTGGTCGCGGGCGGCGCCCGGTGCACGGTCAGTCAGGATATTCACGGCCTCCAGCAGCAGGCCGCCGCCGGCGCACGAGGCGTCGATCAGCGTGGGCAGGGCCTCGTTCTCGTAATCGTCGGCCGTCAGCTCGCGCTCGCACAGCGTGGTCCAGCCGACCTGCGAAAGCACCAGGGCGGCGTAGTCGGGGCGCAGCACGTGCGAGCCCTCGCCGGCACGGGTCGCCGCGGGCGGCAGGCGCTTGAACAGCGGGTCGCCCGAAAGATCCAGGCTGATGCTCGCGCGGCGCTGGCGCAGCGAAAGCAACAGGTGAACGTCGGGATCGGCAACGTCGACATCGGCGCGACGGCCCGTGGTCTCGGCCAGACGGTCGCACAGCGCGTCCTTGGCGCGCAGGGACGAGAAGCGCGTGTTGCGCAGCTGCTCGGTCACGCCGCGGGCGGTGATGGCGATGGTGGCGCCGGGGCGGATGATGGTCTCCCAGGTGATGTCGTAAACGCTATCGTACAGCTCGTCGGCATCCTGCGCCTCAAAGCGCCCGAGCACCGCAAACACGCGGCTCGCTAGGCGCGACCACAGACAGGCGCGGTAGCCTTCTTCGAGCTCGCCCTCAAATGTAGCGCGGCCCTTCAGCCGGCGAACATGCGAAAGCCCGAGGCGTTTAAGCTCATCGGCGAGTGCGGACTCAAAGCCCTCGGGGCAGCTTGCGTAAAATTCCATGGGTGACCTCTCTGGTTGCGTCGCTCCATTATATGATGGATACTTCGTTTACTCTCGCCCCCGAAAGGAACCCATATGATTGATGCGTGCCCCGATTCCGCCGTGCTCTTTTTTGACGTGGACGGCACGCTGACGTCGTTCGATCCCGACAACATGACCGACAAGGACTTTTCGGCGGTTCACCCCTCGCAGACGGTCGTCGAGGCGTTTCATCGTCTGCGCGACGCGGGACACCAGGCATTTATCTGCACGGGTCGTCCCCTGTGGCTCATCGCGGACAGCTTGCGTGCGCTCGATCCCGCGGGCATCGTTGCCATGGCAGGCGCCACGCTCGAGGTCGAGGGCCGCGTGGTGCATGAGGACTGCTTTGACGAAGACATTGTTGCGGAGCTCGCTCGCCGTATGGTCGCGGCAGGGATTGAAGCCTTTTTCGAGACCAACGTGGCTACTTTTGCCCTGGAACCCGCGGGCGTTGAGCAGTCGTCTCTGATCGGCACTTCTGTGGTGCACAGCACCGAGGAAATGCGCGTCGACGGCCGTCTGCGCGTGGGCAAGGTAGGCATCGTCGCGAGCGACCTGGCTCGCGTAGCCAACGATGATGGCTTTATCGATCGCGAGTTTGAGCTGTGCAACACCGGTGGTCAGAATCGCGAGTTGAGCCCCAAGGGCATCGACAAGGGCGTGGGCGTGGCGCGAGCGCTGGAATACCTGGGTCGCACCGGCAACGCGCGCACCTTTGGCTTCGGCGATTCGGGTAACGACCTGGGCATGCTCGCTGCGGTCGAGACGGCTGTCGCCATGGGCAACGCCATGCCCGAGGTCAAGGCGGTCGCCGACTACGTGACCGACGATGTCGCACACGACGGCACCGTCACAGCGATGCAGCATTTCGGCCTCATCTAATGAATCCCGCATTCTGACGTTTGCTCAAACTGCGACTCTTTGCTTTTGCATGCTCAATCGATTTATCAATCCAAACACTGAGGTGTTTATACCGTTCGCCGAGAAGATAAAAACCCGCAGCTCACGCCTTGATAAACATAGGTAAAGTGTTTAGCAGTTTATCGGCCGTATGCTAACGAAAGGAATCAGGCAGATGGCAATCAAGGTGTTCGCTGACGGTGCAAACCTCGAGGGCATGCTCGACATGTACGAGAACGGCAACGTTCAGGGTTTCACGACCAACCCGTCCCTTATGAAGAAGGGCGGCGTGACGGATTACCGCGCGTTTGCCAAGGAGGTCCTGACTCACATCACCGATGTGTCCGTCTCGTTTGAGGTCTTTGCCGACGACGTCGAGACCATGGAGGTCGAGGCCCGCGAGATCGCTACCTGGGCCGACAACGTCTATGTCAAGATTCCGTGCGTGACCACCAAGGGCGAGTCCACCGCCGAGCTGGTCCGCAAGCTTTCGGCCGACGGCATCAAGGTCAACGTCACCACCATCTTTACGCCCGAGCAGGTCGACGAGATGGTCGAGGCCGTTGACGCCGAGACGCCGTCCATCATCTCGCTCTTTGCCGGCCGTATCGCCGATACCGGCGTCGATCCCATTCCGTTTATAACGGAGTCGGTCAAGAAGGCTGCCGCCAAGCCCAGCTGCGAGGTCCTGTGGGCGTCCACACGCGAGCTCATCAACATTTACCAGGCCGAGGCCTGCGGTTGCCAAATCATCACGGTGCCCAACAGCATCCTGGCCAAGCGCAAGAACATCGGCCGTGATCCGTACGAGGTCTCGCTCGACACCGTCCGCGGCTTTGCCAAGGATATCGCCTCGCTCGGCTTCCATATCCTGCCGTAACGCGAACACTGGCTGCGCCGAGGGTTGTTCGCCCCGGCCTTTCCTTTCCCTATCGCTCACGCGCTTCGCGAGGGTCGCGCTAGGCAAAGGAAAGGCCGGGGCTGCCGACACGAACTTGCCAGTAGGTTGGTAATCGGCTTTCATATCCTGCCGTGGACAAAGGTACCCCCGCCTGCGACGTGCAAAATTGAGAGTATTCAGCAAGGTAAAGGTTTTTACCAGCTGGTTGAAGCACGGAACAGCCCCCGTTTTGGCTCTGACGACGCTAAAACGGGGGCTGTTTTTTGCTTTTCGTCTCTGAGAGGCATCCGGAGCGGTGGAATTTGCAGAATACTCGCTATTTTGCACGTCGCTGCAGGGGGTACCCTTGCTTTGGCGGTTTACTTCCCCTGCACCATGGTGAGTGAGATCTTCTTGCGGTCGCGGTCGACTTTCTCTACCCACACCTTGACCGTGTCGCCGACGCGCACCACGTCGCTCGGGTGTTTGACGAAGCGGTTGGCGAGCTTGGAGATGTGCACGAGGCCGTCCTGGTGCACACCCACGTCGACGAAGGCGCCAAAGTCGACGACGTTGCGCACCGTGCCCTTGAGTTCCATGCCGGGCTCCAGGTCGTCGATGGAAAGTGCCGAGCGGCTAAAGACCACCTCGGGCGCGTCGTCGCGCGGGTCGCGACCGGGCTTCTTGAGCTCGTTGACGATGTCGATGAGCGTGAGGGTGCCGCAGTCCAGGTCGCTTGCCAGCGCCGAGATGCTGCCCAGACGGCGCTCAATGTCGGGCACGCCGCCACGGCTGAGCTCGCTGGCTTTAACGCCTGCGCGCTCCAGGACGGACGTGGCCACCTCGTAGCTTTCGGGGTGGACGCTCGTCGCGTCGAGCGGGTTCTTGCCACCGCTGATGCGCAGGAAGCCCGCGGCGTTGAGATATGCCTTGGGCCCCAGTTTGGGGACCTTCTTAAGCTGGCGGCGATCGGTAAAGGCGCCGTTTTCCTCGCGGTAGGCCACGATGTTCTTGGCTACGCTCGGCGTAATGCCCGAAACGTATCCCAGCAGGCTCGCACTCGCGGTGTTCACGTCGACGCCCACGCGGTTGACGACGTCCTCCACCACGTGGCCCAGGGTGTGCGAGAGCTCAGCCTGGTCAAGGTCGTGCTGGTACTGGCCCACGCCGATGGACTGGGGCGGAATCTTGACGAGCTCTGCCAGCGGGTCCTGCAGGCGGCGGCCCAGGCTCATGGCGCCGCGCACGGTGACGTCCAGGTCGGGATACTCCTGGCTCGCGAGCTCGGAAGCGGAGTACACCGACGCGCCGGCCTCGTTGACGATGGTGTAGCGAAGGCTGGGCGCCTGCTCGGCAATGAACTCCGAGACGACTTCCTCGGTCTCGCGGCTGGCGGTGCCGTTGCCGATGACGATGGTGTTGACGCTGTCCTTCTTGACGAGGCGGGCGAGCTCGCGCTTGGTGCCGGCGACGTCGTGGCGCGGCTTGGTGGGATAGACCACGCCGTGGTCGAGCAGCTTGCCGGTCTCGTCCATGACGGCGACCTTGCAGCCGGTGCGGTAGCCCGGATCGAGCGCGAGCACGCGGGCGCCGCGCACGGGGCGTGCCGAGAGCAAGCCTTCGAGATTCTTGGCAAAGACGTTGATGGCCTCGGTCTGGGCGCGAACGGTGAGTTTGGCGCGGGCCTCGCGCTCCAGCGAGGGGGCCATGAGGCGCTTGTAGCCGTCGGCGATAGCGGCGTCAAAGACGGGCGCGAACACGCCTTGGCGGCGGGGCCAACGGCTGCCGAGGCGCGCCGTGGCGACAGCACCGTCGACGTTCACATGCACGCGGAGTTTGCCCTCGCGCTCACCGCGGTCGATAGCCAGCACGCGGTGGTTGGGTATACGGCGCAGCGGCTCGTCAAAGTTGTAGTAGGGCTCGTAGGGAGTCTTTTCGGCGGGGTCGGTGGCCTCGACGACGATGTCGGCGGTGTTTTGCGTAAAGGCGCGCAGGTCGGCGACGTTCTCGGGATCTTCGGCTACCGTCTCGGCCACGATGTCGGCGGCGCCGGCGAGCGCCTTCTCGGGCGTGTCGAAGCCGGCCTCCTCGTTGACGTATGCCGCGGCGGCGTCGAGTGCGCTGCCCTTGGCCGAGGCCTGCATGATGATCATGTTGGCGAGCGGCTCCAGGCCGGCCTCGCGGGCCTTTTGCGCGCGGGTCATGCGCTTTTTGCGGTAGGGCTTGTAGAGGTCCTCGACACGCTGGAGCTGCGTGGCCTCGCGAATCTGCTGTTCGAGTTCGGGCGTGAGCTTGCCCTGGGCGTCGATGAGCAGAATGACGTCCTCTTTGCGCTGCTCAAGATTGCGCAGGTAGGACAGGCGCTCGTCGAGCGCGCGCAGGGCGACGTCGTCCATGCCGCCCGTTGCTTCCTTGCGGTAGCGCGAGATAAAGGGGATGGTGTTGCCCTCATCGATGAGCTTGACGGCAGCCTCGACGTTGGCGGCCTTAAGGTTGAGCTCGCGGGCGAGCTGGGCGATAAGATCCATGGGACTCCTTGCGTTTAAGGTGCGTTTGCAGCACAGGGCTACCAAGGATACCACCCGTCCCAAAAGACTGTTTTGGGGTTGCGCCACGAAAGGGGCCTATCTACTACGTTTGAACCGTATGGGTCGACCATCCCCCGGTTTTCCGAAAATCGGCAAGCCGTCTACCTGCGGTTTTAATTTCGCGAAATTCGGCATGGTTGAGGGTAATCGGTTAAACGTAGTAGATAGGCCCATTTGGTGGCGAACGAATCAAGCCGAGGTGCAAAATAGCCCCCGCCCCAGAAAAATCGTCGTTAAGGTAGCAAAAAGCCCCGCGGGCAGGAGGCTGCTCGCGGGGCAAAGAAGAGGGGCATATTTGTGGCGGACCGAGGGGTTCGGCATGGGGTTTCTGCCGCGGCCGCTCTTAAGGCATTACAGCTCGACGAGCTGGCCGGTCTCGGCGGCCTCCTTGATGGCGTTAAGCAGCGTGAGCGTCTTAACGTTGTCGGCGGGGGTCACGACGGGCTCGACCTCGCGGCGAACGACCTTCACAAAGTGCTTGAGCTGCATCTTGTGCGGCAGCGCCGGGTCGACGGCCGGAATCTCCATCTGCAGCGGCTTGTGCCAGTTGGAGGCTCCGTCGTAGGAGAACTGGTGCAGGCGGGGCAGCGAAAGGGCACCCAAGGTTCCGCCAATAAAGTAGGCGTCGGCGTCGAAGGGGCGGTACTGCGGATCCTCGCGAGCGGTGGCCTCCCAGTTCCAGGGGCTGGCGGTGGCGTCGGAGATGGTCATGCTCGCAAGCGCGCCATCGGCAAAACGGACGTTGACCACGGCGGAGTCCTCGGTCTCAAAACCGCGGGCGGCACTGGACTGCATGCCCTGGACGGCAACGGGCTCGCCCAGCAGGTAGCGGAGCAGGTCGACGTCGTGCACCAGGTTGACCAGGATCGGGCCGGCACCCTTCTTGCGGCGCCACTCGACATCGAAGTACTCGTCATTCTTATAGATCATGTAGTGGAAGCTCGACACGGTGAGCTTGCCCAGCTCGCCGGCCTCGATGATCTCCTTGGCCTTGTTGACGAAGGGATTGTGGCGACGGTGCTGACCCACGAGCACGGGCACGCCAGCGGTCTCGGCCTCGGCGGCGAAGGCCTGGGCATCCTCCAGGTCGTTGGAGATCGGCTTTTCGACCAACGGCACGATGTTGCGCTTCACAGCCTCGCGGGCAACGCCCAGGTGCAAGTCGTTGGGGGTGGCGATAATGACGGCCTCGGGTTTGACCTCGTCCATCATCTGGGCGGGATCGGTGTAAAACGGCACGCCGGCGGCCTCGGCCGTGGCGCGAGCGCCCTCAAAGGCGTCGGCGATGGCGACGAGTTCGGCCTCGGGTTCCTCGGTGACAAAGCGGATGTGGTTGCGGCCCATGGCGCCGGCGCCGATAACGGCAATGCGGACGGGGTTGAGCTCAGACATTTCGACTCCTTAATACTGGTGACCGGTGGAATGCGACAAAGGGGCTGTCCCTTTGTCGCATCGGTAAAACTAGGCGGACTTCTTCTTGCTGTCGGAGACCATCATGTAGACGGTGAGTACGACGGCGATGGCGGCGATCACAATGGCGCCGTAGAAGGACTGCTGATAGGCGGCGCTGCCGGCCTCGGCGTGATACAGCACGGCGGTGATGGGCTGGCTGATCCAGGTGGAAGCGGCATAGCCCAAAAACATGATGCCGTAGTTGACGCCGATGTTGCTGGTGCCAAAGGCGCCACCGGTGAGCGGCGGGTAGATGACGAGCAGGGCGCCAAAGCTAAAGCCGAGCAGGGCGAGCGCCACAAAGAACATGGCCTGCGTAAAGCTCATCGACATGATGACGAGTGCGACGATGATGACGACAAGGCTGATGAGCAGCGACTTATAGGCGCCGAGCTTGTCGATGATCTGGCCAAAGGACAGACGGCCAACCAGGTTGGCGCAGGTGTTGACGGAGACCACCACACCGCCGAGGGCGACGGCCGCGGCGCTCGTGGGGTCGGCGAAGAGCTGGACGGCGGCGATGGAGGCAACCTTGCCCACGAGCAGGGTGCCCGCGGTGGCGGCAAAGGCGAAGGTGACGATGAGGACCCAGAAGCGCGGGGTCTTGACCATCTCGCCCGGGGTGAGGTCGCCGAAGGTGCCGGCGTGCGCGCCGCCCTTGGGGGCCTCGAAGCCCTCGGGCAGCCAACCGGCCTCAGGGGCCTTCAGGAACAGGGCGGAGGCGGCAATCATCACAAAGAAGATGACGCCGAGCGCCTTAAGGGCGCCAAAGATGCCCAGGCTCGGGATGAGCAGCGAGGCGAGCACCGGGGACAGCACGGCGGGACCGGCGGTCGAAGCGGCCAGGGTGATGCCGGAGGCGAGGCCCTTCTTGTCGATGAACCACTTTTGGCCGGTGGTGAGCGCCGGGTTGTAGCCCAGGCCGTTGCCGATGGCGGCGACGAGCGAGAACCACAGGTAGAACTGCCACGGCTCGGTGACGGTGCCGGACATGAACCAGCCCAGGCCGTAGCACACGGCGGCGGCGATAACGACGTTGCGCGGGCCGATCTTATCGGAGATGCGGCCGGCGAAGATGCCCGTCACGGCCATGATGGTCTGAAAGACCGGGAAGGCCCAGGTAAGGGCGCTCGACCACTCGGGGTAGACGGCGAGCAGGTTCTTGCTTACGACGGAATACAGCGCGATGGAGCTGATGAAGAACATGGTGACGCACGCGGCGGAAAGCACGACGGCGCGACCCTTGTTGGAGTTGGTGGAAGCCATTGGACTCTTTCTGATCGATACGGGGGAGGAGCGGGCGTGTCCGCGGGACCTCCCTGTCAGGTTGGTTTACTGGTCAGTCGGCTTGGCGACGCCGGACTCATCGGACCAGAGCTCGACACCCTTGTTCTTAAGGTAGTTGTCGGCATAGGCGCGACGGCCGCCGGGCTTGGCGGTGAGGTCGCCCATCATGTTGGAGAAGCCGCCGTCGACCTTGATGGCGTCGCCGGTGGTGAAGTCCGAGCGCGTGGACGCCAGGAACATGACGGCGTTGGCGATATCGCTGACCTCGCCGATGCGGCGCGTGGCGATCAGACGGCTGCGGCTCTTTTCGACCTCGGGGTCGGCGTAGAAGTTGGCCGACATCGGGGTCTTAACGAAGCAGGGTTCGACGCAGTTGGAGCGGACGCCGTAGGGGCCCCACTCGGCGGCGAGCATCTTGGACATCATGTTCACGCCGGCCTTGGTGGAGCTGTACACGCCCGAGAACGTCTCGGGGGAGTGGCTGGCGACGGTCGAGATGTGCACCAGGCGACCCTGGCCGGCCTTGATCATCTCGCGACCAAAGCGCTGCGAGGTGATGAAGTAACCGGTGAGGTTGACGTTGAGCACCTGCTCCCAGTCGCTCAACGGCAGGTCTTCCATGGCTGCGAAGCGCAGGATGCCGGCGGTGTTGACGAGAACGTCGACGCGGCCGAAGTCGGCGATGGTGGCATCGACGGCGGCCTGAACCTCGGCCTCGTCGGTGGCGTTCATCTTGTAGCCCTCGGCGTGGATGCCAAACTCGGCGGCGAGGTCGGCGGCTGCGGCCTTGACCTTTTCCTCGTCTAGGTCGAGCATGACGACGTTGGCGCCATTGCGGGCGAACTCGCGGCAGATCTCGGCGCCCATACCGCCGAGCGCGCCAGTCACGGCGCAGACATCGCCCTCGAGCTTAAGCCAATTGCTCATAGGAACTTCCCTTCTTGTGCCTCCCGGTGGGTCGCTCCCATTAACCGACCCACGTGGTTTTCGCTGGTTATCGTATGCTTTGTATTTGCGCAGGTGAATTGCATATTTGTTAGAATGGCGTTAACTGTAGGTTTATAGCTCGCAAGACGATGTGTCCCTAATTTAGTGTGTGACCTGCCAAAACGACCCCCTGGCAGTTCATTGCCATACGTCTGGAAACAGGAGATTGACGTGTACGATCGACGACTCGAGGCCATATCGGCCGCCGCGGAGCTGGGAAGCTTCTCACGGGCGGCGGCAAAATTGCGCGTGTCGACCCCGGCGCTCGTCAAGCAGGTGTCGGGATTCGAGGCCGAGTTCGGCATCACGCTGTTCGAACGCTCGCACTCGGGCGTCAAGGTGACGCCGGCGGGCGCTCTGCTGGTGGACGACGCGCGCTCGATCATGCGGCAGTCCGAGGACGCGCTGCGCCGCGCCCGACGCGCGACGGGCGATGGCGGTGCCGTGCGCCTGGGCGTGTCGATGATGTGCCCGGGGCGCCAAACGCTGTCGATGTGGTCGAGCATCCACGATCTGGAACCGTCGCTTCGATTTGAGATCGTGCCGGTAAGCGACCTCTACGACGAACGCGAATCCGTCATGCGCAGCCTCGGTCGCGAGGTGGATGTGGTGCAGTCGAGTTTTTCGACCCCGCGCTGGGGTGACGCCTGCCAAAAGCTCCGCATCGTTAACGTGCCGTTTTATATCGACGTGCCACGCACGAGCCCGCTGGCGCGCAAGACACGCATTACGGTTGCCGACCTGGAGGGCATGCGCCTGCGCGTGCTCCGCCACGGCAACGACGCAATGGACAGCCTGCGCATCGACCTTCTGGCCGACGGCGGCGTTGACGTGATCGACGTGGACCGCTTTGACTTTGCGCTCTTTAACGAGGCAGAGGAAAAGGGCGACGCGGTGCTCACCTGCGGCGCATGGTCGGGGGTACACCCGGCCTTTGTGGGCGTGCCGTTCCTATGCGGTCGCGAGGTGCCGGTCTTTCTGCACTACCCGCTCGAGCCTACCCTCCAAGTGCAAAAATTCGTCAACGCCATGGCACAACTTCTCAAATAGTCAATTTGGGACAGGGCTGTTTTAGGAGTGGGATGCGGCTTCCCAAAGGTGCCGTTAGGGGAAACTACATCCCGGTTTACTCCCTTGAAATGGGATGCCGTTTCCCGGAGGGGGTCCAGCGGGAAACGGCATCCCATTCTGGGCCCGAAAAGTGGGATACGGTTTCCGGCTGGCATGAAAAAAGCCCCCACAGCTCATATGAACTGCGGGGGCTTATGCGTTGCGGCGTAGTTCCGGGTTGCCAGATCTACTCCAGTTCAAACGCTCCGGTGTAGAGCTGGTAGTAATACCCGCGCTTGGCGATCAGCTCGTCGTGGTTGCCGCGCTCGATGATGCGGCCGTGGTCCAGACAGATGATCGCGTCGGAGTTGCGCACGGTGGACAGGCGGTGCGCGATGACAAACGTCGTGCGGCCCTCCATGAGCTTGTCCATGCCCGCTTGCACGATGGCCTCGGTGCGAGTGTCGATGCTCGACGTGGCCTCGTCCAGGATCATTGCCGGCGGATCGGCGACGGCGGCGCGTGCAATCGAGATCAACTGGCGCTGGCCCTGCGACAGCTGGGCGCCGTTGCCGGTGAGCATGGTGTCGTAGCCGTCGGGCAGGCGGGTGATAAAGTCGTCCGCGCCCGCGAGCTTGGCCGCCGCGATGCACTCCTCGTCGGTGGCGTCCAGATTGCCGTAGCGGATGTTATCCATCACGGTGCCGGTGAACAGGTTCACGTCCTGCAGTACCACGCCCAGCGAGCGGCGCAGATCGGCCTTGCGGATCTTGTTGACGTTGATGCCGTCGTAGCGAATCTTGCCGTCGGCGATGTCATAGAAGCGGTTGATGAGGTTGGTGATGGTCGTCTTGCCCGCACCGGTGGCGCCGACAAACGCGACCTTCTGGCCCGGCTTGGCAAACACGGACACGCCGTGCAGCACCTCGTGGTCGGGCGTGTAGCCAAAGTCGACGTTGTCCATGACCAGGTCGCCACGCAGTGGCACGTACTCGACCTCGCCGGTTGCACGGTGCGGATGTTTCCACGCCCACATGCCGGTGTGGTGGTCGGCCTCCTCGAACTCCCAGGTCTCGGGGTTCACCTGCGCGTTGACGAGCGTCACATAGCCTTCGTCGGCTTCGGGCTCCTCGTCGATGAGCTCAAAGATGCGGTCGGCGCCGGCGAGGCCCATGACCACGGCGTTGATCTGCTGCGAGATCTGACCGATCTGTCCGCAGAACTGTTTGGTCATGTTGAGGAACGGCACCACGACGGCGATGGACAGCGCCATGCCCGAGATGCTCAGGTTGGGCACGCCCAGCGCCAGGAAAATGCCGCCTGCCAGTGCGACCAGCACGTAGAGCAGGTTGCCCAGGTTCATAAGGATGGGCATGAGGATGTTGGCGTACATGTTGGCCTTCTGCGAGACCTCGAAGAGCTTTTCGTTGCGCTCGTCAAAATCGGCCTCGGCGGCAGACTCGTGGCAGAATGCCTTGACGACCTTCTGGCCGTTCATGACTTCCTCGATATGGCCCTCGACCACGCCGAGCTCGGTCTGCTGCGCAATAAAGAAGCGCGCGGAGTTGGAGCCGAGCAGCTTGGTCATAAAGGTCATAAAGGCGACGCCGGCCACAATGACCAGGCACATCCACACGCTGTAGTACAGCATGATAAAGAACACCGTGACGATGACGATGGTCGTCATGAGCAGGTTGGGCAGCGACTGGCTGATCATCTGGCGCAGCGTGTCGATGTCGTTGGTGTAGTGGCTCATGATGTCGCCGCGCTGGTGCGTGTCGAAGTAGCGAATCGGCAGGTCCTGCATGCGGTTGAACATCTTCTCGCGCAGCTTCTCGAGTGAGCCCTGCGTGACGATGGCCATGGCGCGGTTCCAGAAGAGCGAGGACAGGATGCCGACGCCGTAGATGCAGGCGAGGGTGGTCACGAGCTGCAGAATCTTGGGCTGCGCGGTCGTCCAATCGCCCGACTGCCACGATTCGCTAATTATCTGCAGGGCGCTCTGAAGGAAGGTCGCACCGATGGAGTTGATGATGGCGCAGAGCACCACGCCGACAACGACGAGGGGCAAAAGCACGGGGTAGAAGCCAAAGAGCGTCTTGATGAGGCGCGACATGGTGCCGCCCTTGCGGTTGAGCGCGCGCTCGGCGGTCGTTGCCTTACTCATGTGCCTCGCCTCCTTCCTGGGGCTGAGCTTGCGTTGAGGATGCCTCGGTGTCGGCCTCGACGGCCCCTTCGCCCTCGGCAGACATCTTGTTTTGCGAGGTAAAGGTCTCGCGGTAGATCTCGCTCGTCTTAAGCAGCTCGTCATGGTTGCCGATCTGCGCGATGCGGCCGCCCTCCATGACGATGATGCGGTCTGCATCCTGTACGGAGCTAATGCGCTGGGCGATGATGAGCTTGGTCGTGTTGGGCAGATAGCTTGCCAACCCTGCGCGAATCTTGGCGTCGGTCTTGGTGTCGACGGCGCTGGTGGAGTCGTCCAAGATCAAGATCTTGGGGCGACGCAGCAGGGCACGCGCAATGCACAGGCGCTGCTTCTGACCGCCCGAGACATTGGAGCCGCCCTGCTCGATCCAGGTGTCGTAACCCTTGGGGAAGCCGTCGACAAACTCATCGGCGCAGGCCAGATGTGCCGCCTCGCGGACTTCCTCGTCGGTGGCGTTCGGGTCGCCCCAGCGCAGGTTCTCGGCGATGGTGCCGCTAAACAGCACGTTTTTCTGTAGCACCATGGCCACTTGGTGACGCAGTGCGTCCAGGTCGTAGTCGCGCACGTCCATGCCGCCCACGCGCACGGTGCCTTCGGTGGCGTCGTACAGGCGGGCGATGAGGTTTACGAGCGTGGACTTGGCCGAGCCAGTGCCGCCGATGATGCCGATGGTCTCGCCGCTCTTAATGTGCAGGTCGATATCGTCGAGCGCCTGGCGCTTCGCATGCGCGGAATACTTAAAGCTCACGTGGTCAAAGTCGATGGAGCCGTCGGCAACCTCGAGCACGGGCTCGGCGGGATCGGCGATTGTGGGCTCGGCGGCCAGCACCTCGGTGATGCGGTGCGCCGATTCGTCGGCCATGGTCACCATGACAAAGATCATCGACAGCTGCATCAGGCTCATAAGGATCTGGAAACCATAGGTAAAGATCGAGGAGAGCTGGCCCACGTCGAACAGCGTGCCCTGGCTCGTGATGATGAGCTTGGAGCCCAGGTAGATGATGACGACAAACGCGCCGTTGACGCAGATGTTCATCATGGGGTTGTTAAAGGCGAGTAGCTTCTCGGCGCGGGTGAAGTCCATCTGGACGTCGCGCGCGGCGGTCGCGAACTTCTCCTTCTCAAAGTCTTCGCGAACATAGCTCTTGACCACGCGCATGCCGGTGACGTTTTCCTCGACGGACTCGTTAAGGGCGTCGTACTTGTGGAACACGCGCGAGAAGATGGGGCGCACCTTAAAGATGATAAAGAACAGTCCAAAGCCCAGCAGCGGAATGATGATCAGGTAGACCATGGCGACGCTGCCGCCCATGATAAATGCCATGGTAAAGGCGAAGATCAATACCAACGGCGCGCGCACGGCGATACGGATGATCATCATAAAGGCCTGCTGCACGTTGTTGATGTCGGTGGTCAGGCGCGTGACGAGCGAGGAACTCGAGAACTCATCGATGTTGGCAAAGCTGAACGTCTGGATTTTGTAGAACAGGTCGTGACGCAGGTTCTTGGCGAAGCCGCAGCTCGCATGGCTGCAGGTGACGCCGGCAGCGGCGCCAAAAGCAAGCGACGTCAGTGCGATGAGCACCAAAAAGCCTGCGGTGGGAAGCATCTCGGCTACGGTGGCGCCGTCTTTGATGGCGTCGATCAGGTTGGCGGTGATAAATGGAATCAGCATCTCGCAGAGCACCTCGCCAAGCACGAGCAGCGGCGTGGCAACGGTGACTTTCATATAGTCGCGGATGCTTCCCATGAGGGTTTTAATCATCCAGTTCCTCCCAGGTTACACGGATTTTCTCGAGCATTTCGGCGAGCTGCTCGCGCTCGTCGTGGGTGAGCGCGCTAAAGGCCTGCTCTCTAAAGCGGATGCGGGCCGCCTGCTCAACGCGGGCCTTTTCCCATCCCGCATCGGTCAGGCGGATGGTGAGCTGCCGACGGTCTTTGGGATTGCGACTGCGCTCGATAAGACCGCCCAGTTCGAGCTTGGACAGAATCTCGGAAAGGGACCCCGGCTTGAGGTCGAAGTGCATGCCGAGCTCCTGTTGGGACAGCTCGCCGGTCGGCTGCTTGGCGAGTAGGCAGACAATAGGCGCCTTGCCAGATATGCCGCCGCCGTGAAAATGCATGTAATGGCCGCAAAACCCCAGCCCATGGAGGATTCTCTTGGCGAGACGGTCCTCCTTGGACTGAGTCTCGGGCTCGTCTACCGGCTGCGAGGGGTCGTCGCCGGGTTCATGCGGATGGGCGTGTGGTTCAACACACATATCTAATCTTCGCTCCTTTCTTTAGTTAGGTAGTGGAATTGTTTTGTGCCTAACTAATCTAGGAGCATGAGAAATGAATGTCAAGGTACCAAACTAGTGGTTACGCGGTTTTACCAAACCGCGTAACGGCTCGACGCTGCAAACGCTCCCTGCGCTACACTTAGTCGCACTGTGGCGCTGCTGCGCCGTGCCCGAACCAAGGGAGACCCTCATGAAGAACACTCAGCTGCTGCTGATCAACGATATGTGCGGCTACGGCAAGGTCGCGCTTTCCGCCATGCTGCCGGTGCTGTCGCACATGGGCTACCGCATCCACAACCTGCCGACGGCACTTGTGTCCGATACGCTCAACTATCCCAAGTTCTACATCCATGACACCACCGAGTACGTGCGCCAGAGCCTCGCTATCTGGGAGGAGCTCGGGTTTGAGTTCGACGCCATCTCGACCGGCTTTATCGTGACCGAGGAAGAGACGCGCATCATCTCGGACTTTTGCCACCGCCGTGCGCAAAAGGGCACCAAGGTGTTCGTCGACCCCATCATGGGCGACAACGGCAAGCTCTACGCCGGCGTGCCCGAGTCCACGATTGGTCTCATGCGCAGCCTGCTCGAGTGCGCCGACTATGCGGTGCCAAACTACACCGAGGCGTGCCTGCTCACCGATGCGCCCATTGCCGAGCAAATCACGCCCGATGAGGGCCGCGCTCTTGTGGATGACGTGCGTGCCCTGGGCGCCAAGTCGGTGGTCATTACGAGCGCTGTGGTCGACGGTGCGAACGCCGTTATCGGTTACGACCATGTGGCGGGGGAGTACTTTACGATTCCCTTCGACTTGATCCCGGTTTACTTCCCGGGCACGGGCGACACGTTCTCGGCAGTGCTCGTCGGCCGCGTTATGGCCGGTTGGAGCCTGCAGCGCGCGACGAGCGATGCCATGCGTGTGGTAGCGGAGCTCATCGAGCGCAATGCCGACCAGGAGGATAAGTCCGCCGGCCTTCCCATCGAGGCCTGCCTGGATGTGATTGACCATGAGTAACGCCGACGAGAGCAGTACCGAGGCGGCGGGCGAGAACAAGCCGCTCGGCGCGCCGCGTGGCAAGCGTCCGCGTATTCGCATTAGCTGCGTGGACCAGCTGGGCACATGCCGCTGCCATCACGGGCACAAGCCGGGTGACGTCTTCGACTTCGACCGCGACCGCGGCAAGATGTGCGCCATGGCCTGCCATGTGGGCTTTCCCTATATCGACATCCTGCGCTATGGCGGTACCGTGCCCGGCAACGAGCCCGGCACGGCAAAGTTCTGCTGTCCCGAGGTCGATACGTTGAACGTCTGGCTCGCCGAGATCGTTGACGAGTAGTCGAGCGCAATGTGTCAAAGGGACAGCCCCTTTGACACATTCGCCGGTGGTGCCCCTTCTTTTGCTTATAATCTCAAATCTTTGCATTTCATTCGATTTTAGGTTCTAAAAATTCTGCGTTTCATCGATAATCAAGCGTATAAAACTTTGCATTTCATTTGATGACACTGAGGGGAGAGCCTATGCTGCGCAGAAAAATAGCGGCAGAGCTGGAGCGTTGGCTGAAGTCTTCCAAGCAAAAGGCCTTGTTCATTACGGGTTCTCGCCAGATTGGCAAAAGCTATTCGATTCGCGCATTTGGCAAGGCCAACCATGCAACCTACATCGAGCTTAACCTCATGGAAAATCGCCAGGCAAAAGATGCTCTTCTCGAGGCGCGGGATGCCGATGATTTCATCAGCAGGGTGACGCTTCTTTCGGGAAAGCCGATTGCACCAGGCAAAACGCTCGTGTTTATCGATGAGGTCCAAGAGGCTCCCGACATCATGACGATGGCAAAGTTCCTTGTTGAGGACGGGAGGTGCCGCTGGGCGTTTTCGGGGTCAATGCTCGGGACTCAGTTCAAGGGCGTCAGGTCCTATCCCGTGGGGTATGTCCACGAGCTTAGGATGTTCCCGCTCGATTTTGAGGAGTTTTGCTGGGCAATCGGGGTGAGCGAGGGGGCTCGCCAAACGATACGTGACGCGTGTATCAGCGAGAAGCCCATTCCTGATTACATTCATGACGCGATGATGGCAAACTTCAGGACCTATACCGTTGTCGGCGGAATGCCGGAGGTCGTGCAGCGTTTCCTTGACACGCAGGGCGACCTTGCCTCTGTTCGTCAGCTACAGTCAGAGCTCAACGAACAGTACCGGCGGGATATCTCCAGGTATGCAAGCGGGCGAGCCCTTCAGGCGCAGAGCATCTACGATCAGCTCCCTATTATGCTCGAGGGCGAAAACAAGCGCTTCGTGCTCAATTCCATTGACCCTAAGGCGCACTACGAGAAGTATCAGCGAGATTTTGTATGGCTTGTCGATGCCGGCGTTGCTCTCAAAGCCGATATCGTAACCGAGCCAAAATCGCCCCTGCTCAAGACGGCGCGGCCATCGCGGTTCAAGCTATATCAATCGGATACGGGCATGTTGATGGCGCGCTACCCCGTTGGAGTCGCCCAAGCGGCGTATCTTGATAGCAAGGAGCCCAATCTGGGCGGCATTTACGAAAACGTGGTGGCCCAGCAGCTGGCTGCCCAAAATCGCCAGCTTTACTACTATCAGACAAAAAAGCGCGGTGAAGTGGACTTTGTGGTCGATGGACCGGATGGGACGGCTGTTCCGATCGAGGTTAAATCGGGCTCCTATTACCACGCGCACGCTGCGCTCGGTCATGTGCTTGATACGGCTGAATATGACGTAAGGCTCGGGATTGTTTTCTCGAGAGGCAACGTTGAGCGCAACGGAGCGGTTCTCTATTTGCCGCTATATGCGACCTGGGCCCTTTCGGATGTTTTGGGCGACTCCTGTGCCGAGGGGATAAAGCTGGAGGTCAAGCCGGTCTAGGGCCAGTCCCGGATGTGACAAAGGGACAGTCCCTTTGTCACATTCATGAGTGTGGATTTTCTCCCACCGAGATAACGAGCGTGGATTTTCTCCCGTTTAGAGCGCACTCGAACGCTCAAAGTGGGAGAAAATCCACGCTCGTTTTATGCCGATGGCGTGGCCCGTGTGCCCGCGCCGCCCGAGCGCCTACAGCTGCTCGAGCATGGCGGTGCAACCGGCGAGTACATCGCGGTAGGTGGCGTCGAAATTGCCGGTGTACCAGGGGTCGGCCACGTCGCCGGGGCGATCGGTCCAATCGAGCAGGCGCGAGATCTTGCCATCGGGGTCCTTCCCAAAAATTCGGTACAGGGCGCGGGCGTTCTCGTCGTCCATATAGACAATGTGGTCCCAGTCGCCATACTCCGCGCGACGTACCTGACGTGCGCGATGTGCGACGACGGGAATCCCGACCTCGCGTAGCTTGGCAACGGTACTGTGGTGTGGCGGGTTGCCGATCTCCTCGGTCGAGGTCGCCGCGGAATCGATGGCAAACTCCGCCTCGCGCCCAGCGCGGCGCACGAGCTCGGTAAACACCGACTCGGCCATCGTCGAGCGGCAGATGTTTCCATAGCAGACGAACATGATTCTGTGCATCCTTGGTTTTCCTTTCAAATATCAGGATTTCCGCAGGTGATGAACACCGTTCGTATGCCATCTCCCAATCGCGGAATCCCAAATCAGCTCGTGTATGAGCGGATATTTTCTGCCGAAAAAGTTGTAAATTCGGTTGTAACCCTCTCGGATTTACAACTTCGTACACTTTAGCTTATGCGGCGCCATCCGTCATACGGAGCATGTCGTCCCTCACATCCTCGAATCCGAGGTGGGTGTACGTGTTGTATGTCACGCTAATGTCCGAGTGCCCCATGATGTACTTGAGCTTCGCGGGGTCCATCCCCTTGCGAGCCATTTTGGAACAGAAGGTGTGTCGGCAGACGTGCGGGGTAATCTTGGGGAGTTCATTCTTATAGATGCTGTTGTACTTGCGAAGGGAAAGCTGGAAGTATTTCTCCCAGTGCATCGCAACCTTCGGCATGTCGTTTTTGTCCAGAAGCAGAAACCCACTCACCCCATCAACAATGGGTTCGATGGGCGGATTGGCGCGCTTTTGAAGGATTGCCTTGAAGCATTCTTTGACTTCCTCGGACATGGGCACGTATCGCTCGCCGCTTTTCGTTTTGGGGCGCTCGATGTAGTACCTCATATCGCTGCCCCTCTGCAGCTGCTTGTTGACGCGGATGCTTCCGTTTTCGAAGTCGAGGTCAGATTTTGTGAGACCGCAGAACTCCGAAATGCGCAGCCCCGTGTTAAAAAGGATGTAAAACGCTTCGTAATATCGCGAGTAATGCTTATCCTCCCTGATGAAATCGAGGAACCTGCGCTCGTCTTGCGGAGACAAGGCCTCACGAACGATGGAATCGTTGACGAGTACGGTGGCGAGCTCGAAGTTGAACGGGTTGCGCCTGATGAGGTCGTCTTCCTCCGCAAGCTGGAAAGCTGGGCGTAGCACTCCTCGAATACAGTGAATCGCGCTGTAGCTTTTCCCGAGCTCGCCTTGAAGATAGATGAGCCAATTCTTCGCGTCGAGCGTCGTTATATCGCCGATTTTCCTGCTTCCGAACGCGTCCTTGGCAAGAAAGTTCATAACCGTCTTGTAGCCCGCGCGCGTAGTCGGGCGCACAGCCGTTTTAGTTACGACGTACTTTTCAACCAGTTCGAAAACGGTCATTCCGCTTGGTGCAACGCGGTCAAACAGATCGCGTTGCACCTGCTTCTCGATTTCGCGGAGGCACAATCCCGATTTTTTGCCCTTGGGAGGAAGGTCGTGCGTGGTGAGCGTCCACGAGTACTTGTATTTCGTCTTGCCTTTTGCGTCTTTGAACTTGAAATAGTACTGGCCGTTCGGACGCTGTCCCTCTCCTCGGCGCAAAATGCGCCCTTTACTGTCTTTCCTCGTGGGCACTCTTGTCACCTCCTCTCCTTATGGATGCGCCCCGATGCCGCTTCGCTGGTGCATCGGGGCGCATAATTGCTAGTGGTACGGGCTACGTTGAATGACTTTCGAGATTCCTAGGGACGATTCTTGTCCCAATGCAGCAGGTCGCTTACAAAGTAATAGCGATGAGATGAGTCACGGCAGTGACGAAGATGCGCAGGCCCGATGCCATCACCGTTGTCTACCATCAACTGCAAAAGCCTGGTTGCCCCAAGAAACTTCTTTGCCTCCTCTTCGTCAACGACCAACATGGCTTTTTCGAGCATGCTGTACACAGGGTTCTCAGGTGCAGCCTGAACGTTAGGTTTACTGCTCATTTGATTCCCCTTTTCAATCGGCGTTGCTCGCAACGCACCTTCAGTACGAGCCGAGATTAGTTGCATTATCATGTATCTGCAAATTGAGAAAAGCCTGATAAATCAACGTTTTTGTTTGTTCCTATTCATAAATGAGGAGAAAAAAGTCAGTGCTATTTTTCGAAATTCATAAGGTGTTCATGTATGCGTTTGCCGCATTCCCGCATCTCGCTTCGCTCGATGCCCGTGAGTTATTTAGTACGAAGTACGCGGGCGTTGGGCATGGGACTGTCGGCTATGCCGACCGCAGCGCACGCTGCGTCAGTCCCCCTTATGCCCTTTTGCCTTTTTGCCCCCGAAGCGTATAGCGGAGGAAGCCAAGGCGATTTCTCCTGATATATGGCGTGAAACGCTGTAGAAAACAAGACATGTTTCAGGGGTTGGATTTGTCGAAGATTGCGACAGTTGTAGAAAGCGCTTCGAAAAGCCCCCATAAACGGGGCAATCTTCTCGGAGGATTTTCTACAAGTTCAGGCGTAAAGCGACGACGTGTAGAAAGCGCGTCTTGAGTGCGCGCGGAGCAAAAAATGAAGGGCGCAGCGATTGTTTTCGCTGCGCCCTTCGGCGTCTTTTCAGTCGTAGATTTTCGGAGCAGGCACGAGCTGCCAAGCTGTGCCTAGATGATTTACCCCAAGGACGTACAGGTCAAGTTCCTCGTCGTAGAACACCGGCTCGCCCGTGTGCTCCATGACAAACGACGGGTCCTGTATGATGTACCACTGGAAAATCTCCTCCCATGGCGCCCAGTCTCCGCTCACAAGCTCAAGCGGTCGTTTTGCCATCTCGTTTGCGAGCACCATGTTCCCGCACGTCTCGGCGAGGTCGGCGTAGGTCTTGATGCCGTAGTCACTCATCGCTTTTCTCCTCCGCTTCCCGCTCCTCGATTCGCTTGAGGTATTCCGCCACGCAGTAGCGCATGGTGCGCAGGGCCTCGCAGTCGATGCTCTCCGCGAGGATGTCCCCGTCGAGGACGACCTCGCCCAGAGCGTTCACGAACCGCCACTCCATCACGTTGTCGATGCGCTTGAGCGCGTCCTTCAGGGTGCCGCTGTCGCGCATGGGGGCGTTCCCGTCCACCTTCGCCATGCGCTCAAGCTCCTTGGCCTTCGCCGAGCAGATGCGGGCGGTGCGCCTGAGCACCTGCGCCCTCCACATGGCCTCCTCCTGGGGGCTGTTGGGTTCAAGACGCTCCTTGTCCATCGTGTACCTCCTTATCTTCGTTTCGGAGGCACCCGACGCCGCAGGCGTCTTTCACGCATGCCCATCCAAAGCCCAACGAAAGACCTCCGAAAGACCTTCGCAGGGGCTCTGTTCGGACAGGGGCGCGAAATGGGCTCAGCACAGCCCACCGAAAGACCTCGAAAAGCCCTTCAAAGGTCGGTGCGCTGTTGCTGATCCTACTTCGCGGTATTCCGGAGCATCTGGGCAAAAAACGAGGGGAGCACCCGTTATACGGATGCTCCCCTCGTTCGGGAAACGGACACCTGCACGCGACCGGAGGGAGCGCGCGGGTCTATGAAGGCTATGCCCGAACACAGTACGTGCCGTTATGGTTTCGTCGTTACTGACGAGCACCGCACGAACTGCAATACACGTAGTCCACGTAGTCCTCGTAGTAACCGTGGTCTTCCTGATGGGAACCGACCTGAACCTGCACGGTCTTTTCGATGTTCTGGTAGCTGGAGTAATCCACGCCGTTGTACAGGCCGTTCTCGTCGGCGTTGCGCAGGGCGTTGACGATGATGGCATTGAGGTCGTCCCGCGTGAATCCGTTCTCGAACCAGTACTCCGGTCCTTTTGCGATGTATTGGCCGGGAGTGCCGGTTGGGACATAGAAACGCGCTCCGTAGACTGTCTGCGTCTCGTAGTCGGGGACCGTCACCATGTTGGATACCCACCTCTGCGCGGTGTGCTGTGTCCACGAATGCTGGTGGGCAGGCGTGCTCGGCTTGTCGGAACCGCCGGCGTTTCCAGAGTTGGAGTTTCCGGTGTTGGAGCCGGAAGCGTTGGCGTTTCCGCCGGAAGGCTTGTCGGCGGGCTTGCCGATGGTGTCGGCGGGCTTGCCGTCGATATCGACACCCTCATCGGCCTTGGATGCGTCCTCCTTCGTCTCGTCGGAGACGTTCGGGTTGGCGCTCACGTTGCCGTCGAGCTTGCCGAGGATGGCCTTTCCGCTATCGCCCTTCAAGGTCTCGTCACCCTTCTTGATGGCGTCCTTGGTCTTGTCGACGATGTTCGCAAGCATCTCGTCCGTGACCTTGTCGGCGGGAATCTGCGCCATAAGGCAGTTGACCGCAGGTGCGGTCTTCGCGTCGGCGTCGACGGTGATGTCGACGGGAGCACCCGTGTCGTAGATGTCGAAGGCGGAACCGTCGGAGTTGACGGGGCTGACGAAGCTCACGGTGTAGTCGCCCTCGGCGAGTGCGACCGTAGAAGTGCCCTTGTTGCCATCGGCATCAGGGGCCACCGCGTGGTAGAAGTCCACATCGTTGCCCTCGATATGGGCGATGGCGGGCGTGGAGTTCTCGTCCCAACCGTTGTCGGCCGTAACGTTGAGGGTCACATCGACGGTTCTTGACTCCTGCTGTTCTGGTTGTTGCTCGGACGTTGCGAGCGCCCCGCTTGCCACGGCTATCGCAACAACGATCGCAACAACGATCGCAGCGGCTATCGCTGCGACTTGGGGCTTATGCGAGCGCGCCCACTGGGATAATCCGTTCATTATCCATCCCCCTTTCTTTCATGGTGGTTTCGAGTTACCTCGTTATGTCAACCGCGTCATTACTTAGCGCTTTCCCATCGCGCGAGCCATCCAGTCGAGGTTGCCGCTCGCACTGGCGGTATTTGCGTTAATCTGCTGAGCCTGATTGAGAATCTGCCCCTGCATGAACAGATTGCCCAATTGCAGCATATTCCCGATTCTTTGTTGGTTGAGAATCTGCTGCTGCCCAGCCTCCATGCGGCGCTGGTGCATCTCGGTCTCATAGAGGTTAACCATCTCCTGTACGGTGGTGACGCGATGGTTGCGCACGGCAGCAAGGAAGAAATCCACGGCTTCGATGCTGTCGTAATCCATGGGGTACCACGGGGCGACCTGCGAAGCCCATTGCTGCTGTACGGCGAAAATCTCCTGCTTGGTTTGCTCGATGCTCTGGGCTAGGGCTTGGTTGTTGACTTCAACTTGTTGGTTGCTTTGGTCAATCGCGGCATTTATCTGGGAGCGGCTTTTGTCCGCCGTCTTCGCTATGACCTTGTATAGAATCGCACCGATGATAGCTGAGACGATGAGGTTCACGATATTCCAAACCGCCAATTGAAGCTCCGTGCCTCCCATTGAGAAGAACGGAAGGGTAGGGAGATACGTTATTGCCTTAAGTGGCGTGCTCGTGATAAGCGTGAACGCGATAAGGAAGCCCCCGATTGCGTAGAGAACAGGGTGCCTTTTAGTCTTCTTTTCCGTCTTGGCGGCAAACTGAGTGGTGAGTTGGTTGATTCGTCCCTGAAGGTCAACCACCCTATGCATCAAATCGTGCGCCGTGGCAACGCCTGGCAACAAATTTGCCTGTTCCTCCATGTTCGCTCCTTTCTATTTCACGGATATAGCCCGAGCTGCCATCGGGCTATATCCGTGCGTATCGATTGCCTAGTCCACCTCTATCCCTTCGGTATCGGGGGTGTCCCACGTGAAGCCCGCGTGCCCCTCGTTCACGACGGTGGCGAGGCCGGAGTAACCGCCGAAGGTCGTGCCATAGACGGTCTGGGTGGTCGAGTAGGTGGGTGAACAGAGTTCGATGGATTTTTTGGTCGAGCCGAACGCGCTGTCGGGAATCTCGGCATTATTGTCCCAACCGTAGTCAACTAAAATGCGAAAGCGTGTTCTGTCGCTTGTTAGGTCGTTTTCATCCACATTGATGTTTGCTTGGTAGAAGGAGAACTTTGCGAGCTGGAAAACAAGCGACTCGTTCGCCGCCGCATTACCGCTGCCATCTGTTTCGAGACGGAGCGTATAGGGCTTCGCCTCGGGTTCTTGATAGGCGGCAGCTTTATTGAATGCCTGTCCTTTGTTTGCAGCGTCGAGAGCATCCTGCGTGTTGTCCAACGTGGTCTGGTACGTCTCGACGACCTGGGCTCGGTCTTCCTCGGGCACATTCTCGATGCCATAGTCTCCGTAGTAGCCTATCGAATCGTACGTACCGGCGTCCGCCTCTGCCTTCAATGTGTCATAGCATTGCTGCCACGCTTGGATAGCTTCATCCGTAGCATCGATTGCCGCCTGCTTCGCAGCATTGAAGGCTGCTTCGTCCTGCTGCTTCGCCAGCTCGATGATTTCATCGTCGGACAGACCGTCGAGGTCGCCGAAGGTCAGGCTCTTGCACTGGTAGCTCGCAACGTTGCCGTTCCCGTCGAAGGATAGGACTTCCTCGATTGCCACGTCCTTTCCTATCTGCTTGTCGCCGTCGTAGACCATCCACACGCCCGCCTGGCCGAAAGCCTGCGAAGCAGGCACGGGCTCGCTCGCGTTCTTGACGCCTTCGCCTGAACCGCTACATCCAGCCAGCCCAAAGCCCGCTATGGTAACCGTTCCGATGCCGAGCAGCTTCAGGGCGCTCCTTCTCGTGTACTGCTTCATGTTTAATCCTCCTATGTTTCAGTTCCCGTATCCCTCGGCGCAGTACTGCGCTTGTCAGAAAACTATAAGCCTATAGGCAATAATTAGCCTATACAGTTTATTATAGTTGAGAGCAATCGCCCATACGATTCAAGATGACTTGTTTTGTATAGGCGGTGATTGAATGAGATACTTCGAGATAGGCCAGCGTATACGGCGCTACCGCAAGGCGTGCGGGTTGTCGCAGGAGGCGCTGGCGGGAAGGGCAGGAATCTCCATCACCCATATGAGCCACATCGAGACAGGCAACACGAAGCTTAGTCTTCCTGTTCTCAGTAAGATTGCAGAGGAGCTATCTGTAAGCGTAGACGCCCTGTTGACGGATACATCGAAACCCGATAAAGCGGCGCTTTCTGCGGAAGTGCAGGAAATTCTTGACTCGTTCGAGGTCGATGAGCTGCCTGTAGCAATTGAGGTGCTTCGGGCGCTGCGAGATGCGATGGCGAAACGACGGAATGAGAGTTAATTAGAGCCCTTAGAAGTTGCAAAAAAGTTGCAACTTGACTAAACGAAAAGGACAAACCACTCATTTATGAGGCGGTTTGTCCTTACTGTCAGATGTTGCCATGGCAGATAAACAGTACACGTTGCATATGCGGTTTCCTTTCGATCGCCATCATCGAGCTCGAGTATCGCATCTACGCCTGCGCCATCGCCCTCTTGCGTTCCCAGCGAGCCAACTTAATCGTCACCAGCGTAAGCACCCAGGCCACAAGCGAGAACGCGGCACCCACTGCGCCTACATATGCAATGCCAACGCTGCTTACCACGGCGCCGCCCACTGCGGTGCCAAACGAGATGCCGACGTTAAACGCCATGGGCTCAACCGAACTTGCGAGTACCATCGACTTGGGATGGCGGCTGCGTGCCACGTCCATAAAGTGCGTGATGCACGACACCGAGAACAGGTACATGAGCAGCGCCAGGCTAAAGACAAAGACCAACGCGAGCGGCATGGTGCCGCCCACAGCAAACAGTCCGAGTAACGCTGCAGCCTGCAGCACAAACGTCACGAGTAGCGCCTTCATGCCAAAGCGCGCATCGATCCATCCGCCCAGGATGTTCGAGATCAGGCAGAACACGCCGTAGGCCATGAGCGTGGTACTGGCTTCGACCGTGCCCATGCCCAGCACCTGCTCAAGATAAGGCGTCACGTAGCCGTAGAAAACGTAGACCGACCCCACGCCAAACAAAAAGATGAGCATGCCGGTGATGATGCTCGGCTCGCGTAGCAGACCCGCCTGCTCGCGAAAAGTGGCGGGCTCGTCGGTTTGCCCAGCGCGCGGCATAAACGCCACGAGCGCTCCGCAGATCAGAACGGCAAAGGCCAGCGTGCCGTACATGGCCACGTGCCAATCGAGCGTGTCGGCCACAAACTTGCCGATCGAAGTGACAAAGACCATTGCCACGGAAAACGCACCATATACCACCGAGATGGCAAGCGAAGTTTGCTGCGGAGACAGAAGCTCGGGGATGTACGTCACGCCCACGGCGAGCAGTGCGCCCGAGACGGAGCCCAGGATGATGCGCGAGATGAACAGCACTTGGAAGTTGGGCGCCAACGCCATGACCAGGTTGCCGAGCACAAAGACGATGCTGTAGCACACGAGCAGCTGGTAGCGGCGAAAACGCCCCGTACTGAGCGCGAGCACCGGTGTGGCGATAGCGTAGACGAGCGCGAACACGCTAATAAGTTGGCCTGCGGTGGCAAGCGATACGCCGAGTTCCGTCGCTAGGTCGCTTTCGATGCCGATGACCACGAACTCGGAGCAGCCGAGCGAGAATCCCAACAGCACGAGCAGCGCCAGGCAAAGATTGGTGCGCGCGGGGGAGAGCGCGGCGGCGGTTGACTTACTTTTTGGCGTGGTTGCGGCGGTCAAGGTTGTCACTCCAATGTCGCGTGAATAAGCGGGATTCAATCCCTGCAACTCTAACAGAATGTGACAAAGGGACAGTCTCTTTGTCACATTCGCGGCGTGGCTGCCGCCCAAACCGTCACAACATTCGATGAAAATCTCGAAATCGAGGAAAAGCGTCGAATGTTGTGACGGTTTTCGTGTCCGGCGCGGGTGAGCTTCGGTGCTGTCTGGGGGTATAAGACTAGCAAGTGTTTATTTGCGAGGCCTAAGGGGCGCCCCGTATGGATATCGATAACTTTGAATGGTGGTATAGCGAGGGTGAGGCTCCGGACGAGGAGTGGGACGAGCCCACGCCGCGTGACGTGTCGATCGACGAGGACGAGACCGGCAACGACGTCGCCGCCGACTCGGACGCCGCCCTCGACCCCGTCGAGCCTCTGACCTTCGAACAAGCTTGGGCCCAGGCCGAGGCAGACGAGGCCAAGGCCGACGCTACGGCCACGCTCGGCGAGCCAGCCGACATGTCGATCTCGCCGGCAAAGACCCCGCAGCCGCGTCACACTATCGATCCCGACAGCACGGCATCCTTCAGTATTCTCGACGTGCCCTCGCAGGGTGCCCAGGCGCCCGCGCCCACACGTCGCCCCAATCTGTCTCGCGAGGAAGATGCAGGACGTCGCTCTCCGCTCGGCCCCATCCTTATCGCCTTCATGGCCGGCGTTATCGCATGCTCGGTAATCGGAAACGTCTGGAGCCATGTTGAGCAACAGCGAAAAGACGCCGCCAAGGTCGAGATGTCTGTCGAGCAATCGCTCGGTCGCACGCGCTCGGTACATGTGTCGGTCGAGGTCAAGGACGGCGCGACGTGGGACACCGCGCGCGGCGACAGCCAAATGCTCATCCACATCGTGGGGCGCACGCTCAAAGGGCAGGCGATTGACGAGTATCAATACGTCAATTCCGCTGGTGACGGCATCGAACTTAAGCCCGGCGACTACGAGCTCACCGTCGATGAACCGCCCGTCGCCACCGACGGCACGCGCTTCCGCGCCTCAAAGCGCATGGTTCCCGTGAGCTTTAACTCGCAGGCGCCCGATACGGTCGATAGCACTCCGCAGGGCGGGTTTGACCTTTACGCTATTGCTCAATAACTGCGCCTGTCGCTCAACCCCGCCGCCAAGAGTGGGACAATAGCCCTCGACACTATTGTTTACTTTTGGAGGAAGTAGCATGTCTACCGTCACTACCATCAAGCGCGGCAGCCTCACCGCGGCCATCGATTCCATGGGCGCCCAGCTCACGAGCCTTGCCCTCAACGGCAACGAGTATCTGTGGCAGGGCGACCCCGCCTTTTGGGGCAAGCATGCGCCCATCCTGTTCCCCATTGTGGGCTCGCTGCGCAACAACACGGCGACGTCTGCGGCTGGCACCTGCGAGATGCCGCGCCACGGCCTCGCGCGCATCGTCGAGCACAAGCTGGTCGAGGTTCCGGAGGACGGCTCCTCGGTAACGTACGAGATCACCGACACGCCCGAGTCGCTCAAGGCCTTTCCGTTCCACTTTAAGCTCAACATGACCTATGCCCTGACTGGTGACGCCACACTTACCCAGACCTTTGCCGTCACCAATACCGGCGACGTGGACCTGCCGTTCTCGGTGGGCGGCCACCCCGCATTTAACGTACCTGCTCCCGGTGCCGAGGACGAGGCGTTCGAGGATTACGAGCTGGCATTTACCGAGGCATGGACGAATGAGGCTCCCATCATCACGCCCGACGGTCTTATGACGTTCGAGGGTAGCTACAAGGCTCCCGATAACTCGGACGTGCTGCCCATCACGCACCGCAGCTTCGACAACGACGCCATCATGTTCACCGATACCCCGGGCTCCACGCTCACGCTGCGCGGCCGCAAGTCGGGCCACGGCGTCAAGATCGACTTTGAGGGCTTTAAGTACATCGGCGTGTGGTCTGCCGCCAACGACGCCCCGTTTGTGGCGCTCGAGCCCTGGACCGGTCACACCACCATGGACACCGAGGACGATGTCTTTGAGCACAAGGTCAACACCATCACCCTGGCCCCGGGCGAGACGGACAAGCGCAGTTTTAGCGTTACCTTGCTCTAGAGGTTCCGCCGCTCGGTCGATGCTGCGCGTCGTCCAGAGCGACAAGTTGTCATTCAAAAGGCAAGGCATAGACCTTCTGGTCATGCCTTGCCTTTTTCATGCCACTTGTTCGCTCTGGACGTCGCTCGCCGGCATTGCCAAAACATCGGCGTCCCCAATGACTACCGCGTGTCTATTAATTTTTCGAGCTTGTGCTGCGCTGCTAGTTGCTGGCGTATATCCTGTTAAGTCGTCAGCATACGATTCAACAGGGAAGGCAGATTATGCATTCTCCCCATCAACGCGACGCGCATCCACAGCCGGTATGCAGCCGTCGCATCTTTTTGGGTAGCGCTCTCGCTGCGAGCGCTACTGTCGTCGCCGGCGCACTTGCCGGTTGCCAGCGCCCCTCCACGCTGGAAGTAGTTCAGCCCACGACGGGTGGCGGTCGCGACGACCTGTCCGATTCCGTTATCGGCAAGGATAAGATCCGCATTGGCATGGAGGCGGCCTACGCCCCGTACAACTGGCAGGTTTCCGAAGCCAGCGAGTACACCATCCCCATCGACAACGTGCAGGGCGCCTATGCCGATGGCTACGACGTGCAGATCGCCAAGATCGTCTGCAAGGCCCTCGGTGGCGAGCCCGTTGCCGTCAAGCAGAGCTTTTCGGGCCTTATCGATTCGCTCAACAACGGCCAAATCGACCTCATCATCGCCGGCATGAGCGCCACGCCCGAGCGCGAAGAGTCGGTCGGCTTCTCCGACCCGTACTTCATTGGCTACTTTGGCCTATTCGTAAAAGAGGGCTCGCCCTACCAAAACGCCACCAAGCTTAGCGACTTTAGCGGTGCCACGGTGCTCGGCCAAAAGGACACCATGCTCGACACCGTCATCGACGAGATCCCGGGCGTTGTGCACAAAAACCCGGTCGACTCCGTCCCCACGGTGTTCTCGAACCTGCTGCAGGGCACCTGCGACGCCGTGACCTACAACACCGAGAACGAGAAGGGCTATATGGCTCAAAACCCGGGCATCGTTCCCATTCATTTTGCCGAAGGCGAGGGCTTTAAGCAGGAGGTCGCGGCAAACGTCGGCTGCCGCAAGGGCTCGGACAAACTGCTTAAGCTCATCGACAAGACACTCAAGGGCATTAGCCAAGAGGAGCGCGACCAAATGTGGGACGCGTGCCTCGACCGTCAGCCGGCATAGGGAGGCAGCATGAAAACCGTCAATCGCCTGGCCTCCTTTATTAAGGCCGACCACCGTTATGTATACCTGGGCACGAGCGTTATCGCGGCGCTCGGCCTGGCGTTTAGCCAGCGCAACCCCACGCCGCTGAGCTTCTTGGCCCCCACGGGCGTGTTCCAAGATTGCCTTTGGGCGATCCTGTGGGCCTGGCTCGTCGTGTCGGCGGCGGCGCTGGTCACCAAGCTTATGCACTGGAGCGACTATCGCGTAAAGTCGCCGTTCGCCTCCGAGCGTTTCCGCCGCGGCGCGCGCCTGGGTAGCTATGTTGTGGTCGCCATCGCAGCGATCTTTTTCGTGGACCGCTGCGTCATGTCGTTTATCGACCTGGTGCAGGTGAGCATTGTCTCGGATTCCAACCCCAGCTACTTTTTGTCGAGCCTGGTCTACATGACCTACAAGAGCGGCGACTTCTTCATTCGCGGTATCGAGATCACCATCGCGCTTGCCACCTTCGGCACCGTCATCGCATTCTTCCTGGCACTGCTCTTTGTGTTCCTGCGTATTCAGACCTTCGACCGCGTGGATAACGACCTGGTGCGCTTCTTTAAGAGTATCGGCCGCGGCTTTGCGACCATCTACTCCACCATCGTGCGCGGCACGCCCATGATGGTCCAGGGCCTGCTCATCTATTACGCGGGCTTCACCGTTTTGCGCGGCATGGGCTTCGAGACCGCTCAGGCCAACCAGATTTGGAGCACCTTCACCGCCGGCCTCGTTACCATCTCGCTCAACTCCACCGCCTACATGATGGAGGTCCTGCGCGGCGGCATCGAGTCCATCGATCCCGGCCAGGCCGAGGCGGCGCGCTCGCTGGGCCTTTCGCAGTGGCAGGCTATGCGCAAGGTCGTGTTCCCCCAGGGCATTAAAAACGCGATTCCGGCGCTCACCAACGAGCTCATCATCAACATCAAGGACTCGTCAGTGCTTTCGGTCATCGGCGTGTTCGACCTCATGTACGCTACCACCACCGTCGCCGGCGTGTACTACCGCCAGATGGAGGTCTACTGCGTGGCGCTCGTGGTCTACCTGATCCTGACGCTCGTGGCGAGCCGCCTGCTCGAGGCCTTTGGCAAAAAGCTCGGTGCCGAGGCTCCGGCCACGCTGCCCAGCTCCAACTAGGCGCAAGACGAGGAGATTCATCATGGCAGATACCGTTACTACCGGCGCTGCGGCCGCGCAAACCAAAGAGCCGCTCATCCGCGTTGAGGGCCTGCGCAAGAGCTTTGGCTCGCTCGAGGTGCTCAAGGGCATCGACCTGGCCGTTAGCCCCGGCGAGGTCGTCACCATCATCGGCGCCTCGGGCTCGGGTAAGTCGACGCTGCTGCGTTGCCTCAACCTGCTCGAGACTCCGGACACGGGTCACATCTGGTTCCACGGCCAGGATCTCACGGCCGAGCGCTGCAACATCAACAAGCTGCGCGAGGACATCGGCATGGTGTTCCAGGGCTTCAACCTGTTCAACAACATGGATGTGCTCGACAACTGCACGCTCGCGCCCGTCACGCTCAAAAAGATGGGCAAAGATCAGGCCGAACAGGTCGCGATGGAGCATCTGGCGAGCGTGGGACTCGAAAAATTCGCCCATGCCGCGGTTGGTCGCCTGTCCGGTGGCCAAAAGCAGCGCGTTGCCATCGCCCGCGCCCTGTGCATGAACCCGCAGATCATGCTGTTTGACGAGCCTACCTCTGCGCTCGATCCCGAGATCGTGGGCGAGGTGCTCGAGGTCATGCGCAAGCTCGCTGCCGACGGCATGACCATGGTCGTCGTTACCCACGAGATGGCCTTCGCGCGTACCGTGTCCGACCGCGTGGTCTTTATGGACCAGGGCGTGGTGCTCGAGGACGCCGCGCCGGCTGAGCTCTTTGGCAATCCTAAGCACCAGCGCACCCGCGAGTTCCTCTCGCGTTATCTCAACGACAAATAATGCAAGCGAACGTGGCAAAGGGACCGCCTCTTTGCCACGTTGTTTTTGGAGGAAGGCATGGCCGAGGTTTGGCGCTTCTTTGCGCACGAGGATGATTTTGCCGATATCGACGAGGTCGGCGCGTGCGAGCGCCTGGGCCGCGTGCTGTCGTTTCCGACGATTTCGAGCATGGATGCCCAGACGGTGGACTGGCAGGCGTTTGCCGACCTGCGCGCCTATATGCAGCAGGCCTGGCCGCGCGTGTTTGCGGCGGGCGAGGTCGAGCTCATCGACCATTCGCTGCTCGTGACGCTTGCCGGCATCGACCCCGCCCTCAAGCCGGTCATGCTCATGGGCCACATGGACGTGGTTCCCGTGGTGCCGGGCACCGAGACAGACTGGACGCACAATCCCTTTAGCGGGCACGTGGACGACACCTATATTTGGGGTCGCGGCGCCATCGATATGAAAGACCAGGTCGCAGGCATCCTGGAGGCCGTTGAGTATGCGCTGGCGCACGGCTGGCAACACGAACGAACCCTGCTGCTGGCCTTTGGCCAGGATGAGGAGACCACGCAGTGCGGCGCGGGTGCCATTGGCCGCGTGCTCGAGGAGCGCGGCGTTGAGCTTGAGTACCTGATTGACGAGGGTGACTATCGTATCGTTGAGGCTGCCGAGTACGGCGCAGGCGAGGGTTGGCTTATGCATGCCGATCTTGCCGAGAAGGGCTATGCCGATATCGTGCTCAGGACGAAGAGCGAGGGCGGGCATTCTTCCAACCCTTACGGTGGCACGTCGCTCGAAGTGCTCAGCCGCGCTATTGCCGCGATTTGCGATATCGAGTGGCCGGCGCGTGTGACCGATCTGCTTGCCGCGCAGCTCGTCGAGCTGGGGCTTTATACCGCAGACGAGATTGCTGCCAGCAAGGATGCCATCGTGCGCGACTGCCTTGCCAGCAAAAAGCTGTACCCGCTTGTGACCACCACCTGTGCGCCCACGCAAATCGAGGGCGGCAGTACCGGTGCCAACGTAATGCCGCAAGATATGTGGGTCAATATCAACTTCCGCATGCTCGAGGGTACGAGCGTGGCCGATGTCGTGGCCTGCTGCCGCGAGGCCGTTGCCACCGCTGGGCTCGCCGGCCGAGTCGAGGTCGAGCTGGGCCTCGGCAGCTCCGAGCCCTCGCCGTCCCCGCGCGTGGGCGGTCCGGGGCTCGAGGCCGTCCGCGCCATCGCCGCCCGCTATTTCCGTGATCCCAAGCCGACGGAGGAAAACGGATCGTCTGCGGTGGGCCAAGAGCCGATGAGCATCGTGCCCTCGACCGTGATTGGCGCAACCGATGCCGCCAACTACCAGCGCATTTGCCACGAGTGCATCCGCTTCTCCGCCTTTGTGGTCGACGATGACGAATGCGACCGCGGCGTCCACGGCACCAACGAGCGCGTCACCCGTCGCGCCTACCTCCAAGGCATCCGCTTTCTCATCGCCCTGCTCCACACGCTCTAGAATGCGACAAAGGGGCTGAGCCGATTTCATCGGTAATGAGACGAAAACTGTTATATAAAAAGCTATATTATCTTGAGAGACATATGCTGGGGTTGGTATTCCTTGAACGACTGCGGGCATGTGCCAGACTGCTTCGGCCCCCGGGGAGCGCCCGGGCGGGTCGCCGTGTGACTGGGGAGGAAATTATGCAGGAGCTCAGAGAGACGACGTCTCGACTCGTGAATATTGCTACCGGGGGGGTGTCTAAGCAGGGAACTTCCTGGTGAACACCGGCCGCGCGAGCGGTGGTCCGTCATGTCTTATGGCCGTCGTCGTGGGCTGCGCCCGGCCTCGCCATATGCGATTGTTCTGGCCCTCGCCGTCGCGCTGACGGCGAGCTTCTTCCTGCCGCTTCGTGCCGAGGCGGCGATCTCCGACCACACGGTTCCGACGACCTCGCCCTCGGGGACGACGATCAACCTGTTTGATTACTGGGTGAATCCCGATGACCATCTGTCGGTTTCCGGCAGCGGCGGCGTCAACGCAGGCCACAAGTTCCAGTTTAACGACGGCAAGGGTGATGGGGCGCTCAACCAATGGACGGGCGGCACGAGCCCGCGGCCCGGCATCGTCAACAACACGCTTTCAGACGGCTACCCGAAGCTTTCCGAAGCCTTGGGCGACGAGTCCCTCCGCTACCTGTTCGATTCCTCTGCCCAGACCGGCAAGACGTCCCATTTTGGCGTGACGGGCCTCCTCAAGGTTCAGGGCGGCTACTACGTCTATGACAGCTCCGAAAACTACGCAGCCTGCAACGCTGACAAGAATGCCTTCGACATCTATAACACCTGGGGCATTGACAAAGTGGGCGATTCGTCCCACCAGGGTCAGTTCTTCCCGTTCGACGCGGCAGACAAGGTGTTCAAAGAGGAAAACGGCCAGCTCGTCCAAACCGGCATCAAGGCAGACAACACCGGTGATTCGCGCTACAACGGCGGCAAACCCGTCAACCACCACTTCGGTCTCTCAATGTCCACGCGATTCGTGCAGCCCAAGGGCGGCCTGACGAACAATAATAATGACATGACCTTCGAGTTCGCCGGCGATGATGACGTCTGGGTGTTCATCGATGATGTCCTCGTGGGTGATATCGGCGGTATTCACAACCGCGCGAGTCTGAGCATCAACTTTCATACGGGCGACATTAAGGTAAACGACAAATACAACGGCACGCTGAAGAGCAAGTACCAAGAGGCGAATAAGGACATTTCGGGATTTGCCGACAACACCTTCGCCGACGACACCAACCACACCCTCAAGTTCTTCTACCTGGAGCGCGGCGCTACCGACTCCAACATGGAGCTCAAGTTCAACCTCGTGACGGTGCCCGAGTCCGACATCATCAAGTTCGACCAGGACGGCAAGTTCGTACAGGGTGCCGAGTTCGCGCTGTACAAAACAGACGGGAAATTTACAGATACGACCAATAACGAGAACGCGCTTCTCGGCTCTGGCACCACGGACGAGGCCGGCCACCTAACGCTCACGAACGACGATGACAACGGCGTCATCAACTTCGACGATCTCTACAACAAGAATCACGACAACAAGTACTACCTCCTGAAGGAGACGCACGTGCCCGAGGGATACCGCTCGAGTCTCACGGCGACGGGCGGCAGCATGCAGCTCGAGTACGTGCCCGCGAGCGCTGAGAACGGCGCGGGCGGCGTCATCATCAACCGCGGCGGTATGGATGCGGGCAGCGTCGTGTGGAAGACCGGTGCGTTCGCCGCCGCGAAGGAGACCATCACCGCGCCGTTGACCGTGTACAAGGCAAATAATGACCTGACGAAGTCCGACAAGACCGTCAATCTGGACTCCGGCATACTGTTCGCTGTGGTGCTCAAGCGCGACAAAAGCCCAGACGCAGGTATCAAAGATCCGAGCAATTGGTACGCCGTGTCGGGCGACCCATCGACGGGAGCGGGATACACCCTCGCCAAGGAGCCGGGCATGACCGGTGCTATCGAGGCGGCGAAGAAGGACCTGCACGCCTTCACGCTCAACACAAGCGGCCAGTACCAGGTAGAGATTCAAAATCTGCCCGGTGACATCTCCAAGTACTACTACCTGCTGAGCGGTGATGCCCGCAAGGATGCCGAGTACACGGTGGCCATCTACCACACAACGGCGAGCTCGATCGGCGACGCGACGCCCGAGAACACCGTCCACGTGTACAGCGACGACATCGCAGACGGCACGAACTTCAAGCGACAGTTCGCCACGCGCTTGCTCGTCACGAACATCCAGAATCGCCTGTTCGTGCAGAAGACCGATACCGAGGGCAACCCCGTAGACGGCGCGAAGTTCGGCCTGTACACGGCCGATCAGGTGACAACAGACGCGAACGGCAAGGTCGTGCTCAAGGGCGAGCAGACCCCCTACGACACCCTGACGACGGGGTCGGTCGGCAACCCGGTCCCGCTCGAAGGTGCGGGCATATTCCCGAATACAAGCGCCGGTAACATGCCGCTCGTGAATGGAACTTACTTCCTAAAGGAGGTCTCGGCTCCCAAGGGCTTCCTGCTTAACGACACGCTCACCAAGGTGATTGTGGACGATTACGGCGTCCATGCCGATGCTGGTACGGACGATGACGGCGTTTCGACGTTCGTGGGCCCGGGCGCGCTCATGAAGAGTCTGGGCCAGTTTGGCGCAGAGGGCGACATCGACAACACGCTTACGTGGATCAAAGGTACGCGGCAGACCTCGAATGGCGAGACCAATGATAACGGCAACCTGACGTGGACCGATGTCGAACCCGTGGGCGCAGACGACACAGTGCGCCTCAAGTACGGCGCTGACGGACGCATGTACCAGTATGGGCCCACCGAGGAGGGCAAACCCTACCGCCTGGAGACCGAGACGGGCTGGATACGTATGGGTATCACCCAGGACGAGCGGCCCAAGGGGACCACGTCGAAAGGTGCCCGTGCCAATCTGGGCGACATGAACCTGAATGCCCTGTTCACGGGTGCCACCTGTGTGCGCGTGGCTAACAAGCGCGAGGCGAGCCTCGAAGTGACCAAGCATGTCGTGGTGCCGAAGGGACTGACGGGCAATAAGGACGCGAAGTTCACCTTCAAGTTCACCGTGCCCGAGGGGAAGACCTACAAGGCTGCAGTGTTCGAGAAGGCGGGGACTGCGGGCGAGCGGCGGGTCGGCAACGTGTTCAACCTGACGAACGGCTATTCACAAACCATCAAGGCCGACGAGACGATTCGCGTGTACGGTCTTAGCGAGGGCGACGAGTACACGGTGCAGGAGCTGACCGGCGCAGAACAGATGCCCGCGGGCTATAAGCTGACCGGCCGCAAGCAGGGTGCCACGGATCTGAAGGACGCAGGCGATAGCGTCACCGGTAAGATCGCGAAGCAAAATACCGACGGCACGTTGGCCGAAGCCAACAAGCTGGTGTTTACCAACACTTACACGGCGGAAGCCAGCGACAAACTGACCCCACAGGTAACGAAGAAGGTCTCCGGCACCGAGAGCACGGACAAGGAGTTCTCGTTCACGCTGGCTGCCACGTCGGACATGCAGGCGAAGATCGCTGCCGGCGACCTGACGGTGTCGGATGACCTGGCGGGCGACGCGCATGCGGAGTCCCGGGCCACGAAGGGCGCGATCACAGGTAAGGACGGCCAGACGGTCGACTTCTCCGGCATGAAGTTCAACAAGGCCGGTACATACACGTTCACGCTTTCCGAGGCGCACGACGCCGATGACGACGCGGTGGTGGACGGCGTGCAGAACGCCGGCTGGACGATGGACGCCTCCGCTTACACCGCCACGGTGACGGTGGAGGACGTGGACGCCAAGCTGACCGTCACGGGCGTGACGGTGAAGAAGGATGGTGACGCTGAGGCCAAGCCCATCAAGGCTGAGGTCAAGGATGGCAAGGTGAACCTCGCCACCTTTATCAACAGCTATGCTGCGAAGGGTTCCGTGACCCTGGCGGCGAAGAAGCACTTCACGGGCGGTGAGCTCGCAGGGGGCGACTTCTCGTTCGCTCTGTACAAGGGTGACAAGGCGGAAGGCACGCCCATTGAGACCGTCGCGAATGACAAGGACGGCAACATTACCTTCCAGGCAATCGGCTACGACACTCCGGGCGATCACGACTACACCATCAAGGAGGTTGCCGGCAACGACTCGACCGTCGTGTACGACGGCAAGACGGTGAACGTGCACGTTAGGGTCACTGATAACAAGAACGGCACGCTAAAGGCGGTCGCCACCTACGGCGGCGATAAGGCCGTGCCGACCTTCACCAACGCGAAGCCGACGGCCGGTGCAACCGTCGAGGCGACGAAGACCCTCACGGGCAAGGCGCTGACGGGCGGCGCGTTCGCCTTCGGCCTGTACGACCAGGCCGGCAACGAGGTCGCCAAGGGCACCAACGACCGGGGCGGCAACGTCAAGCTGGCCGTCGAGAACCTGAACCTGGGCGAGTACGACTACACGCTCAAGGAGGTCGCTGGCAGCGACTCGACCATCACCTACGATTCCACGGAGGTGAGGGTTCACGTCTCGGTGAAGGCGGAGGGCGACAAGGCGAAGGCGACCGTCACTTACGACGGCAAGAACGATATCCCGACCTTCACCAACAAGTACCAGCCCGCCGGGACCTCGGTGGCGCTCGCGGCGAAGAAGGCCTACGTGAAGTCCGACAGCACGCCGGCTGCGCTCAAGGGCGGCGAGTTCGCCTTCGACCTGTACGAGGGCGATCTGACGGCTGAGCAGCTGAAGGGCAAGCAACCCATCCGGAGCGCCGAGAACGGCGAGGACGGTACCGTCACCTTCCCGGCCATCAACTACACCAAGGCCGGCGAGTACAAGTACACCATCGTGGAGAAGAAGGGCGACCTGTCCCACGTGACCTTCGACGACGCGGTGCACCACGCCGTGGTGAAGGTCGTGGACAAAGCTGGCAAGCTGGACGCCGCCGTTGCCTACGATGGTGACAAGGCCGATGCCCCCACCTTCACGAACACCTACACCGCAAAGGGATCCGTGGAGCTGACGGCGACCAAGGTCGTTGCGGTCGCGCCGGGCTTCACGCACGACACCAAGCTGAAGGGCGGCGAGTACACGTTCGAGCTGAAGGACGCCGACGGCAAGGTGCTCGCCACCACGACGAATAAGGCCGATGGCAAGATCAGCTTTACGCGCCACTTCGAGCTCGCCGACCTGGGCGGCGCCGCGAGCAAGGACTTCACCTACACCATCGCGGAGAAGCCGGGCGCGGAGGCCGGCATGGTCTATGACAACCATGCCCTCACCTACAAGGTGACGGTCGCGGACGATGGCACCGGCACGCTGACGGCCACGCCGCAGGTAACGAGTGAAGACAACTCGAAGACCTTCACGAACACGTACCACCCGAAGGGGACCTCGGTAACGCTCAAGGCGAAGAAGCACTTCACGGGCGGTGAGCTCGCAGGGGGCGACTTCTCGTTCGCTCTGTACAAGGGTGACAAGGCGGAAGGCACGCCCATTGAGACCGTCGCGAATGACAAGGACGGCAACATTACCTTCCAGGCAATCGGCTACGACACTCCGGGCGATCACGACTACACCATCAAGGAGGTTGCCGGCAACGACTCGACCGTCGTGTACGACGGCAAGACGGTGAACGTGCACGTTAGGGTCACTGATAACAAGAACGGCACGCTAAAGGCGGTCGCCACCTACGGCGGCGATAAGGCCGTGCCGACCTTCACCAACGCGAAGCCGACGGCCGGTGCAACCGTCGAGGCGACGAAGACCCTCACGGGCAAGGCGCTGACGGGCGGCGCGTTCGCCTTCGGCCTGTACGACCAGGCCGGCAACGAGGTCGCCAAGGGCACCAACGACCGGGGCGGCAACGTCAAGCTGGCCGTCGAGAACCTGAACCTGGGCGAGTACGACTACACGCTCAAGGAGGAGAAAGCCGGCCAGACCGTTGACGGCGTGGTCTACGACGCCAAGGAAGTCAAGGTCCACGTCAAGGTAGAGCAGAACCAGGACGATAACAACAAGACGAAGGTGACCGTCACCTATGACGGTACCGCTACGGCTCCCACCTTCAATAACACCTACGACGCAAAGGGTTCCGTAACCCTGACGGCGACTAAGACCATCAAGGTTGCGGACGGCTTCGACCACACGACGAAGCCCACGGACGGCGAGTTCACCTTCGACTTGAAGGACGCTGCCGGCAACGTGCTCGACACCGCGAAGAACGATGCAAACGGCAAGGTCAGCTTCACGCGCGAGTTCCAGCTCTCCGACTTGGACGGCGCCGCGAGCAAGGACTTCACCTACACCATCGTGGAGCAGCCGGGCGCGGAGCCGGGCATGGTCTACGACACCCATGCGCTCACCTACACGGTGAAGGTCACAGACGGCGGGAACGGAGCACTGAATGCGAAGGCGATCGTGACGAGCACATCCGGCCCGGAGACCTTCACCAACACCTACCAGCCGGCCGCGACCGGCCTGGCCCTCGGTGCGCAGAAGAGCTACGTGAAGAAGGACGACAACACGCCGATCGTACTCAAGGGCGGCGAGTTCACCTTCGATGTGTACGAGGGCAACCTGACGGCTGAGCAGCTTGCCGAGGCCAATCCCGTCCGGACCGCGACCAACGACACGAACGGAAGCGTCGGCTTCGACGCCTTCTCCTACGCGAAGCCGGGCACGCACGAGTACACCATCGTTGAGCGGAAGGGCGATCTGGCCTACGTGACCTACGACGCCGCGGTGCACCATGCCGTGGTGACGGTTGCGGACAATGCCGGCACGCTGCAGGCGAGCGTCGCCTACGACGGTACGGACGCCACGAAGCCCACCTTCACCAACACCTACGAGGCACAGGCGACGGACTCCGGTGCGATCGCCCTCACCAAGAGCGTTAACGTGCACGACGGCAGCTATCAGCTAAAGGCGGGAGATTTCGCCTTCGAGCTGATGGGGTCTGACGGCTCGGTGATCCAGACCCAGAAGAACGATGCCGACGGTAAGGTTGCCTTCGACAAGCTGACCTTCGACCATGCGGGCACCTTTACCTACACGGTCCGCGAGGTGCAGCCGACGGACGACGCGCCGGGCGTGCCGGGCGTGACCTACACCGGCAAGACGTACACCCTGACCTACGTGGTGAAGGACAACAACGACGGCAAGCTGGTGGTAGAGAGCTCTACGGTGAAACCGAGCGAGGGCACCGAGAACGGCGTCACCCCCAATACCATGACGTTTGCGAACAGCTACCAGCCGGGTCAGACCTCCTACCAGATCTCTGGCACCAAGGTGCTTGAGAATGCCGACCCGGCCACCACGCGGACGCCCGCCGATGGCGAGTTCACATTCGCGCTGATTGACGTGGCCACCGGGCAGGAGATCGACCGGACCACGAACGTGGGTAAAGCGTTTACCTTCAAGGCCATCTCGTACACCGCAACTGGTTCGCATGCGTACCAGGTGAAGGAGGTTGCGGGCCAAGATGGCACCATCACTTACAGCGATGCGGTGCTGGACGTAACGGTGAACGTGACCGATGACGGCAGCGGCCAGCTGACCGCGACGGCGAACAAGACGGCTGCGGATCTGACCTTCACCAACACCTACACGCCGACGGCAACGACGGCGACGATTACCGGAACGAAGGCTCTGACCGGCCGCGACCTGGCCGAGGGTGAGTTCTTCTTCGACCTGAAGGACGCCGACGGTAACGTGGTGCAGACGGTGCAGAACGGCGCCGACGGCACGTTCGGCTTCGCGCCGCTGCAGCTGGACAAGGTGGGGACGTACGTCTACACCGTGTCCGAGCGGGCAGGGGCGACGGCGAACGGCGTCACCTACGACACGACGGTCTTTACCGCGACGGTGACGGTGACGGAGAATGCGGAGACGCACGCGCTGGAGGCGCAGGTTGCCTACAGCAAGGGCGGCAAGGCTGCGGATGCGGTGGCGTTCAGCAACAGTTACGCGCCGGCCGCGACTGAGGTGAAGCTGGGGGCCTCCAAGGTGCTGAGCGGCGAGGACCTGAAGGAAGGGCAGTTCTCCTTCCAGCTGAAGGATGCCGACGGCAAGGTGCTGCAGACCGCAAAGAACGCGGCGGACGGCACGGTGGGCTTCGAGGCGATCTCGTACGACAAGCCCGGAACGTACGCCTACAGCATCTCCGAGGTGGACGACGGTCAGAAGAACGTGACGTACGACGCGGCCGAGCACCGGGTAACGGTGACGGTGACGGACGACGGTGCGGGCCATCTGGTGGCGACGGTAACCTATGACGGCGCCGTGGCGCCGGTGTTCAAGAACACGTACACGCCGCCGACCACCCCGCCGACGGAGCCGCCCACCAATCCGCCGAGCAAGTCACCGGTGCCGAAGGAGGAGAAGCCGGGTCTGCCGTATACGGGCGATACCAGCTTGTCGCCGATGGCCCTGGGTGGCATTGCGGGCGGCGCGGTGGTGCTGATCGCCGCAGGCGTTATCCTGCGGCGCCGGAACCGGTAGCTACGGCGGCCGAGAAGGGCTTTGATTGAGGGCGGGTGGTCGCAGGGCGCGGCCGCTCGCCCTTTTTGGTGAAAGGCTATGTTAACCCGCCGTTTGCACGTCCGGCTCCAGATGGAACTCGTACTCCGGCTCCATCATCTTCTTCCGGATCTTTTCGTAGCGCCCGTCGTCGAGCTGCTCGCGCATGAGCGACGTCCTGTCCCCGACGCGTGCGGCCTCGCGCAGCCATCTGAACCACATCAGGCAGCTGTGGAGCCTGCGGGTCGATACGCCCTTGAACCTCTCGAGGAAGTGGCCGAGCGAACCCTGCGCTTCAGCATCCTCTGGACCGTGTCCCGCTCGTACCCGGTGAGCCTGCCGTGGGTCCTCGGGACCGCCCTCGCGGCGTCCTTCCCGCCCTTTCCGGACATGGCGTCCTCCGATCTCCCGGGGCCGGCCGATCCGGCCCTCAGGGTATCGGATTCCCAAATTTATCCGTATATGTGCGGATGAATGCGGGAGGCGTTCGGATGAAGTTGTATTCAAGGAAAGAGACTGACCCTTTGTCGCATTCCGTGCGGGTTATATGCAGGTATGCCTGCGCACGCTATCATGTATGGGTTAGACCGCAACTATGTACCTCATACGCGAAGGGATGCGCATGTATCTGAAGATCGACATGTTCTAGCTGGGCTTACCCCCGCAGTGGCGCCGCGCGCCCCATCAACTCTGCCGATTTTCGCCTTCACGCACATAAAGGAGTCCCGCCATGCGCGACAAGCTCGAAAAGATTATCAAGGCCTACGAGGAGCTCGAGAAGAAGCTTTCTGACCCGGCCGTCGCCTCCGATATCAAGGAGTTCACGCGTCTCAACAAGGAGTACGCGCACCAGTCCGACCTCATTGCCGCCTCGCGCGAGTACATCGGCGCGCTCGATGACATCGAGGCTGCCAAGGAAATGCTGCACGATACCACCGATGCCGATGAGAAGGAGATGCTCCAGATGGACATCTCCGAAAACGAGGCCAAGCTCCCCCAGCTCGAGGAAGACATCAAGTACATGCTCATTCCGAGCGACCCCAACGACGACAAGAACACCATCGTCGAGATTCGCTCCGCCGCCGGTGGCGACGAGGCGGCCATCTTCGCCGGCGACCTGTACAAGATGTATCAGCGCTTTTGCGAGTCGCGCGGCTGGAAGACCACCGTGCTCGATTCCAGCCCCAGCGAGGCCGGCGGCTTTAAGTCCATTGAGTTCAAGGTCGAGGGCGACCGCGTTTACTCCGTCATGAAGTTCGAGTCCGGCGTGCACCGCGTCCAGCGCGTCCCCAAGACCGAGTCCCAGGGCCGCATTCAGACCTCCACGGCTACCGTAGCCGTGCTTCCCGAGGCCGAGGAGATCGACGTCCAGATCAACCAGTCCGACCTGCGCATCGACACCTACTGCGCCTCCGGCCCTGGCGGTCAGTGCGTTAACACCACCTACTCCGCCGTGCGCATCACCCACCTGCCCACCAACACCGTGGTGCAGTCGCAGGAGCAGCGTTCCCAGATCCAGAACCGCGAGGTCTGCATGCAGATGCTGCGCGCCCGTCTGTACGAGATGGAACTCGAGAAGCAGCAGGCCGAGCTCGGTGCCGAGCGCCAGAGCCAGATCGGCCACGGCAACCGTTCCGAGAAGATCCGTACTTACAACCAGCCCCAGGACCGCGTGACCGATCACCGTATCGGCTTCAACTCTACCTACAACGGCGTCCTTCTGGGCGATCAGCTCGGTACCGTCATCGAGGCGCTCGCCGCCGCCGAGCGAGCCGAGAAGCTGGCGCAGGCTGTGTAGTAGGTTCCGCCGTTCTACCGAACGGCGGACCGGCCGACGCTGCGCGGGCCGCATTTGGACAATCTGACGTTCAACTTCAAGGGCGCGACCAGAAGGTCAGCGCCCTTTCGTTTTACGTCACCTTGTCTCAAATGCGGCCCGCTCGCTGTCCGTCCTCTACCTGCGGCGTTGCCTTGCTCCGGATGCGGTATGCTCACCTGCGGCGTCTTAGAGGTAGTCATTGGGGACGTTCTTAAATGACTAGGTTGGGTAAATTACTTTTCGAGTTTATTTAATCTGTTTTGTTAGAAATTAAGCTGTCTACCTGCTCAAAGTAATTAACAGCTTTCATCTGCTATTGAAAATATTGCTCGAAAAATCGTTCAAGAAGTCGCGGGGCGATTTTTGATGCGTCGCGCGTCAAGCGATGTGGCAAGCGTTTGGTCAGATATTGGTCGGTTTTGGGGCAACCTTGCCAAAAGCTTGACGGATGCAGATTTAGACGTCGACGAATGAACACTTCGATTGCGATCCAAACAAAATTCTGGGCTGATTCTCGATAATCGCCTTCAATCGTCCCTTGCCAAGCGCTAGCCTCGCTTACAATCTGCTCCGACATTCGCGCGCCGTCCGGCGCTTAAGAGGGGAGGGCCCCATGGCAAACGAGATTTGGACCATCAAGCGTTGTCTCGAGTGGACCAAGGAGTACCTGGCCGAGCGCGGCGAGGAGCACCCCCGTCTTTCTGCCGAGTGGCTGCTGTGCGCCGCCACGGGCCTGGCGCGCATTGACCTATATATGCGTATGGACGAGACGCTTAACGCGGCCCAGCTCGAGACCATGCATGCGGCCGTTGTCCGCCGCGCTAAGGGCGAGCCGCTGCAATACATCACGGGCAGCACGCAGTTTCGCATGATCGACGTCGCGTGCGCCCCCGGTGTGCTCATTCCGCGCCCCGAGACCGAGATGCTCGTCGAGGAAGTCCTCAATTATCTGGATGCCGAGGTGCTGAGCCCCGAGGCTGCCGCCCGTCAGCGTGTTGAGCTGCCTTGGAACGATGAGGTCGAGCAGGCCCGCAAGGCCGAGGCCGCGCTGGCAGACGAACGGGCGACCGCCGAGCGCCGCGCCGCTAACCTGACGGCTGCCGATGAGGCGGCGCTAGGCGGCGACGTACTGGGTAGCCGCGCCTATGCCGAGGAACTGGCCGACCGCGAGGCCGAGGAAGCCGCCGCGCAGGCAGCAGAAGCCGAAGCGGCAGAAGCAGAGGCCATGGAAACCCCCGAGCCCGAGCTCGACGAATACGGCATCGCCATTGAGGACAACGACCAACAGGCGACTCCCGCGCAAGATGCCGCCGAGGCTAACGTATCTGCCCCAGCCGAGCCCCGCACTGCCCGCGTTCTCGAGGTCGGCTGCGGCACGGGCTGCATTTCGCTCTCCCTTGCCTGGGAGCGCCGCGGGCACGTTACCTGCACTGCTACCGATATCGAGCCGCGCGCCATCGACCTTGCTACCAAAAACCGCGATGCGCTTGGCCTCACGTCCGACGAGGTCGCCTTCAGCCTCACCAACCTGGTGAGTTCCATTCCCCGCGAAGAGTGGGGCACCTTTGACGTACTCGTCTCCAACCCGCCCTACATCCCCACCGATGTCATGCGCTCGCTGCCGCATGAGGTCAAGGACTTTGAGCCCGATCTGGCGCTCGAGGGCGGTGCCGACGGTCTCGATATCTTCCGCCGCCTGCTCAACGCGGCGCCCTACATGCTGCGTGCCGGCGGCCTGTTTGCCTGCGAGCTCTACGAGGGCGCGCTCGACGCCGCGGCCGAGCTCTGTCGTCAAGCAGGCCTTTCGGACGTGCGTATCGTCCACGACCTCACCGATCGTCCCCGCATCGTTCGAGCCATCGTCACCGAGCCCAAACAGCGTATTTAAGCTGAATAAATAGACATTTGCGCAAGTTTGTCCTTGCAATATACCGTAAAACTTCTACTATAGAAGGAGAAAGGTATGTCAAATCAGCTGCATCGGTACCGTATCGTGCTTGATTACATTGAACCTTGGCTTGATGAGCAGGATGAAGCTACGCTGAAGCAGATTTATGCAGACCTTTTGGTGCTCGAGAAGGAAGGTCCCAGCCTTGGTCGTCCGCTGGTTGACCGCGTAAAGGGCTCGAAGCTTCATCATTTAAAGGAGCTGAGAGTGACGTCGTGTGGTGGGCAGGTGATTCGCATCCTCTTCGCCTTTGACCCCAAGCGCCAGGCGGTATTGCTATTGGCGGGTGATAAGTCGCGAGCGGGATCGTCAAGGGCAAAATGGAACGGTTGGTATGCGATCAACATTCCAAGGGCCGAGCAAATATACCGTCGCCACGTAAGGAGGCTCGATCGAGATGGAACTGCATGAGTATATGGAATCTCGCGGGATAACACGCGACTTCATTACCGCCGAGCAGGAGAGGACTCGCGATCGTATCGAAGCCTATAAGCTTGCTCAGATTCGCAGGTTAAAAGATCTAACACAGGCGTCGGTCGCCCAGTCGATGGGCGTTTCTCAAAAACGTGTATCCGAGCTCGAGCGTGGGGAGTTGGGTTCGATGAGGCTCGACACACTGAGCAGGTACGCAGAGAGCCTCGGCGGAAAACTGGTTGCAAGCATCGAGTTTCCCGATCGTACCGTTACGCTTGCGCGCTAAAAATCTTCAATTAACCCCCTCACTTTCACCGACTACTAGAGCCGCTCACCAAACCAACATGCGCTCTGGGCAAATAGGTTGAACGTTTCGTGCGAGAATGCCCCACAGTAAACAAACTTGCACCAGAGCGTAAGGGGCTGGCATACACATGCAGACGGTCTATCGGGTATACGAGGGAACGCGCGAGCCGCATCGGCTTGCCGTCGAGCGCACGGCCGAGGTGCTCGGCCGCGGCGGCCTGGTTTTGATCCCGACCGAGACCGTCTACGGTGTCGCCGTGGCAGTCAACGCCTTCTCGGACGCCGTGCCCCAAGATACAAGCGAATTCCCATCGTGGCCGCGCGATCCGCAGGCTGCCGTCAATGGCGCCGCAGTTCCTGCGCTCGGCACCGGCTATCGCCGTATCTTCACTCTCAAGCAACGTGAACTCACGCAAACTGTCGCTTGGCTGGTCGATGGCGTCGAAGCACTCGACCGCTATGGCGTGGATATCCCGGAAGATGCCCGCGTACTCGCGCGACGATGCTGGCCGGGAGCCCTGACTATCGTGGTCAAGGCAGCCCCCTGCGTGCCGACCTTTATGCGCGCTGCCGACGACACGGTGGCCCTGCGCGCTTCGGCCTCTCCCGTGGTCCAAGCGCTCATCCGCGCCTGCGGCAGTCCCCTTGCCTGCACGAGCGCCAACACGCACGGCGCGCCTTCGCCGGCAAGCTTTGCTGCCGTCGAGGGTCGCATCCTGGAGGGGGTCGATGTTGCCGTCGACGCCGGTGAGACCCCGTGTCGCGACGCCTCGACCATCGTGTCGTTCCAGCACGGCGGGCTCCAGATCCTGCGCCAAGGCGCACTTCCCGCATCAGAGATCGAACGGGTCCTGTCCGACCCGATGCAATAGAAAGGTGTAAGCGATGTCGTTGAATCTGGGCAGCCTGGGCATGGAAGATGCCTCGTTTAACTTTGGCGGTTCCTACATCATGGCGCTCGACTGCGGCACCACCTCGGTACTTGCGACCATCGTCGACGAGTACGGCTGCATCGTCGCGCAGGCACGTCGTAGCGTCAAAACCAGCTTCCCGCGTCCCGGTTGGATAGAGCAAGACCCCATGGAGGTGCTTGCCAGCCAGATCGGCGTGATGATGGAGGTCCAGTTTAAGAGCGGCATCCATTCTGACCGCATAGCCGCCATCGGTATCTCCAACCAGCGCGAGACCACGGTGGTGTGGGACCGCATAAGCGGCCAACCCATCTATAATGCCATCGTGTGGCAATGCCGTCGCACCGCACCTCTGATCGACGAGCTGGTCGAGCGGGGCGCAGAAGAGCTGGTGCGCTCCCGCACGGGACTCACGCTCGATCCGTATTTCTCGGCTTCCAAGGTGCAGTGGATCCTCGACAACGTCGACGGTGCGCGTGAGAGCGCGGCGGCGGGCGACCTCATGTTCGGCACCATCGACACCTGGCTCATCTACAACCTCACCGGCAGTCAGGTCTTTGCCACCGACTACACCAATGCCAGCCGCACGGCGCTCTTTAATATCCATACGCTCGATTGGGACGACGACCTGCTGGCGCTCTTTGACGTTCCACGTTCCATGATGCCCGAGGTTCGTTGGAGCTCGGGCGACTACGGCCGCGTCGCGAGCGACATCATGACCAACATGCCGCCCATCATGGGCGTGGCGGGCGATCAGCAGGCGTCGCTGTTCGGCCACTGCTGCTTCCATCCCGGCCAGACCAAAAACACCTATGGCACGGGTTGCTTTATGCTCATGAACACCGGCGACGAGGTCGTCGAATCCAAGAACGGTCTGGTCTCCACGATCGGTATCGCCGCGGACGGCAAGATCAGCTATGCGCTCGAGGGTTCTATCTTTGCCGCCGGCTCAACCATGAACTGGCTGCGCAACAACATGGGCATCATCTCGAGTGTGAGCGAGTCCGCGCAACTCGCCGCTTCGATCAACGACAACGAGGGCTGCTACTTCGTCCCCGCCTTCGCTGGCCTGGGCGCTCCCTGGTGGGACCCGCGTGCCCGCGGTATCGTGTGCGGCCTGACCGGTGCCTCGAGTCGCGCGACCATTGTGCGTGCGGCCTGCGAGTCCATGGCCTACCAGAGTTATGACGTGCTGCGCGCCATGGAGCAGGACGTGGGACTTTCGATTGAGCGCCTGTCCGTCGATGGCGGCGCCTCACGCAACGAGTTCATCATGCAATTCCAGGCCGACCTGCTGGATATCCCCGTGCTGCAATGCGAGACGGTGGAGACCACGGCAATCGGTGCCGCGTACTTGGCGGGTCTTGCCGTCGGCTATTGGGAAGACCTTGAAGAGCTGGAGCAAAATGCCCAGATCGTTAGGACCTTCCTTCCCCATATGCCCGCCGAGCGTCGCGAGCAAAACCTTGCGGGCTGGCGTGATGCAGTCAAGCGCTCGCTCAGTACCGCACAGTAGGGCTGCGATGGGCTGTTCGATACAACAAACCGCTAAACTTATGCATGGCGTGCGGCGGCAACATTGCTGCGCGCCTTGTCAGCAAGGCCGTTTTGCGGCTGCAACGAAAGGGGCAATCAACCCATGACCGTCACCTACGATGCGTCCCGTGTGACGCTTGTCGATCATCCGCTCGTCCAGCACAAGCTGTCGATCCTGCGCGACAAAAACACCGGCACCAACCAGTTCCGTCAGCTCGTGCGCGAACTCGCGCTTTTTGACGGCTACGAGGCCATGTGCGACCTGCCTATGGAAGACGTCGAGGTCGAGACCCCCATCACTACCGCCACGTTCAAACAGCTTGCCGGCAAGAAACTCGCCATCGTGCCCATCCTGCGTGCGGGCCTTGGCATGGTCGACGGTATCCTCGACCTGGTGCCCTCCGCTCGCGTGGGCCACATCGGCATGGAGCGCGACGAGGTCACCCACGAGCCGCACGAGTATTACTGCAAGATGCCCAAGGATATCGACCAGCGCATCTGCCTGGTCGTCGACCCCATGCTCGCCACGGGCGGTTCGGCCGAGATGGCCATCAGCTACCTGCGCGGGCGCGGTGTCAAGGACATCCGCATGCTGTGCATCGTCGCGGCCCCCGAGGGCCTCAAGTCGCTGACTGAGAAGGATCCCGATGTGCATATCTATACCTGCGCCATCGACGACCATCTCAACGAGGCTGCCTACATCGTTCCCGGTCTCGGCGACGCCGGCGACCGCATCTACGGCACGCTCTAGTCGCTGGGCTAAGACGGCCGCGGCTGCAAATACGAAGAAACGGTGCGCGCGGTCGAACAAAAGGCGACCGCGCGCACTCCTGTTAACGGACGTTTTGCCCTGCAGGGTTCGAGAAAAACGTATTACCGTACCTGCGGCATAAAGAAGGTCTTAAGAAAACGAACAGGTGCGTATTAACCGATGCTTTTTCGGTTGTACTTTAGCGATTGGCTCGTACAATAGTCACCAATGTTTGGCGGGAACTGTTCTGTGAGGCGTTAAAAAGGAAAGTGAGGACGCCAGTGTTTCAGATAGCCGATCTGCTCGCTATCGTTGCAGGTGCCATCGCGGGCGCGATTGCCTTCCTTCCCTTTGTCTTTACGCTCAAGCCGGTTCTTGACGATAAGCAGAATGCGGACATGCTCAAGGGTATGGTGAGTCTCGCGGTCTCGGCAATCGCGTTGCTTGTCTTTACCTTGGTTGTGTTTGTGTTGTTCGGAGAGGCATTTCGCATGTTCCTCCTGGGCGAGGCGATCGGCTTCGTGGCCTTTATGGCCGCCTGCGCGGTTCGCGTCGCCAAGGCGCTACGAGATCCTCATGAGGTCGAAAGGTAAGTCGTGGAAATTTTTGAAAAGCTGCCTGATGAGATTAATCATCTGGTCAGCGAGTTCAGCTCCACCCCTGTCGTGGGCGATCTGAGCTGCGGCATCACGCAGTACTCGTTTTGGCTGATCGTCTCCACGATCGTGCTCCTGATCGTCCTGGCCGTGTTCAAGAAGAAGCAGACCCTGGTTCCCAAGGGCTTCTTCGTCAACGGTTTCGAGTACATCATCGAGTACGTCGAGAACGATATCGGCAAGGGCGTCGTGGGTGAGAACTGGAAGAAGCACTTCCCGTTCCTGTGCTCGCTTTTCCTGTTCATCCTGATCAATAACATGATCGGCCTGATCCCGGGAATGAAGCCCGGCACCGGTGCAATCGGCTCCACCGCCGCGCTCGCCATCTTCGCCTTCGTGTACTTCATCTACTACGGATGCAAGGCTCACGGCGTGATCGGCTACATCAAGAGCCTCGCCCCGCAGGGCGTGAGCTTCCCGATGAACGTGCTCGTGTGGGTCGTCGAGCTTTTCTCGACCTTCCTGCGCCTCATCACGCTCGCCGTCCGTCTGTTCTGCAACATGTTCGCAGGACACGTGGTCATGGGCTCGTTTGCCATCATGGCGAGCATGTTCATGCAGCCGCTGCTTCAGCAGGTTTCCGCGGCCCACGCCGTCGGCGCCCTGCCTTCGCTGGCCTGGCTTGCCATCCTCATCCTGATCTATGCGATCGAGCTTGTGGTCGGCGCCATCCAGGCTTACGTCTTCACGGTCCTTACCGCCGTGTATGTCTCCGAGGCAGAGGAGGTCGCGGAGGAGGAGTAATCTTCCGTTCGTGCCTTAAAGGTAAGGCAATTCGTTAAACCGCCGGTGCCCGTACCCATGGAGCCCGGCAGTTATAAAAAGGTTATCCTGCGTGAAATAAGACACGCACGACAAAGGAGGAATCGTGGGAGTTATCGGTTACGGTCTCGGTGTTATCGGCGCTGGTCTTGCTATCGGCCTGTCTGCTCTGGGTGCTACGGGTGCTATGGCCCGTCAGCCTGAGGTCCAGGGCCGCGTGTTCACCGTCTTCATCATGGGCTCCGCCTTCGGCGAGGCTCTGGCTCTGATCGGCTTCGTTGTCGCGCTGATCGTTAAATAGCACGGAGCGTCAAGTATGAATCTTTCATCCCAGAAGAGCGCGATCGCACTCTCCGCGTCCGCGGCCGCGCTGCTTATGCCGGTTTCCGCGTTCGCCGAGGACGGCGCTGCCGGTGCGGACATCCTCATCCCTAAGATGGCGGAGTTCATCCCGGCGCTTATCGCCTTCCTGATCATCTGGATCGTGCTGGCAAAGGTCGCCCTGCCGGGCATCATGAAAACCATGGAGGAGCGCGGCAAGAAGATCGAGGAGAGCCTCGACGAGGCCGAGAAGACCAAGCAGGAGGCCATCGCCAAGCGCGCTGAGTCCGACTCGATCGTCACCGACGCCCGTCGTCAGGCTGCCGACATCGTTCTCGAGGCCCGTAAGGACGCCGAGTCCGAGCGCGCCCGTATCATCGAGGCTGCTCACAAGGAGGCCGAGGAGATCATCGCCAAGGCCCATACGACCGTCGAGGACGAGCGCAAGTCCATCTACGCCGGTGCCGCGAGCTCCATCGCCGACCTGTCCGTTGCCGTCGCCACCAAGATCGTGGGCGAGGCACTCGAGGACGAGTCCGAGCAGAAGAAGCTCATCGAGCGCTACATCCAGGAAGCAGGTAGCCTGAATGCCGACTAGCCGCTATCAGGACAAGGTACTCGAGACCTACGCGCGCTCCCTTTTGGAAGCCGCCAAGGCCGAGAACCATGTGTTCGAGGACCTCGAGATGATCGAGCGCCTGGCTAGCGCCAGCCCTGAGATCGTCGCCGTGCTCGACACCATGTCCAAGCGCGACCAGCTCGACCTTCTTCCCAAGGTGGCAGCTGCCTTTAAGTATGTTGCCGAGGAAGACGAGGATGTAGTGGGCGTGACCGTCACCACGGCGATCCCGCTCGACGACGAGCTGCGTCAAACCATCACTAAGAAATGCGAGCAGGACTTCGGCCGCAAGGTATTCCTTATCGAGCAGGTCGACCCGTCTATCGTGGGCGGCCTGGTGCTCGAGGCCCGCGGCGAGCGTCGTGACATCTCCGTCAAGACGCAGCTGCGCATCGCGCAGGAGACCCTCGCAAACTCTGCTAATTCGTACGGAGGTGAAGCCTAATGTCCGAAACCCTCAATGCCCAGGATATCGCCAAGAAACTGCAGGAGCAGCTCACGAGCCTCTCCGCGACGGTCGATACGCATGAGGTTTCAACGGTCGACGAGGTAGGCGACGGCATCGCGCGCGTCTCCGGCCTCAAGAGCGCCATGGCAGGCGAGCTTCTGGAGTTCAAGAGCTCCGATACCGGTGAGACCGTCTTCGGCCTTGCCCAGAACCTTGACCGTGACGAGGTCGGCGCCGTTCTGTTTGGTGCCGTCGACTCCATCAAGGAAGGCGACGAGTGCCGCACCACTGGCCGCATTATGGATATCCCCGTGAGCCGCGCCATGCTCGGCCGCGTCGTCAATCCGCTCGGCCAGCCTATCGACGGCCTGGGTGACATCGTCGCCACGCACCGTCGCCCCATCGAGTTCAAGGCCCCCGGCGTCATCGATCGTACCCCGGTGTGCGAGCCGGTTCAGACCGGCCTGTTGGCCATCGACTCCATGGTGCCTATCGGCCGTGGCCAGCGTGAGCTCATCATCGGCGACCGTAAGACCGGTAAGACCGCTATCGCCATCGACGCTATCCTCAACCAGCGCGGCAAGGGCATGGTCTGCATCTATGTCGCCATCGGCCAGAAGGCCTCCACGGTTGCCAACATCCGCGAGACCCTCGCTCAGCACGGTGCGCTCGATTACACCATCATCGTTTCGGCCACCGCTGCCGATTCCGCCCCTATGCAGTACATCGCGCCTATGGCCGGTGCCGCTATCGGCGAGTTCTTCATGTACAACGGCGAGGACGGCAAGCCCGCCAGCGAGACCAACCCCGGCGGCCACGTGCTCGTCATCTACGACGACCTGTCCAAGCAGGCTGTGGCCTACCGTCAGATGTCGCTGACGCTGCATCGTCCGCCCGGACGCGAGGCCTATCCTGGCGACATCTTCTACCTGCACTCTCGTCTGCTCGAGCGTGCCGTCAAGATGTCCAAGAAGAACGGTTATGGCTCCATGACGGCTCTTCCGATCATCGAGACCCAGGACGGCGACGTCTCGGCCTACATTCCGACCAACGTCATTTCCATTACCGATGGTCAGATCTACCTGCAGTCCGAGCTCTTCTTCCAGGGCCAGCGCCCGGCAGTCGACGTGGGCATTTCCGTGTCCCGCGTCGGTGGCGACGCGCAGACCAAGGCTATGAAGCAGGTCGCCGGCAACCTCCGTCTGGACCTCGCTTCGTACCAGGAGCTTGCCGGCTTTACGCAGTTCGGCTCCGACCTCGACGAGGCTACTCAGAAGCAGCTGACCCATGGTGCCCGCATGACAGAGCTCCTGAAGCAGCCGCGTTACAAGCCGTTTGAGGTTGGCGAGCAGATCGTTACGCTGTTCGCTGGCAACGAGGGCTTCCTGGATGACCTGGAGATCGCCGACGTGCTGCCTTTCCGTGCCGAGCTCATCGAGTACATGGACAATGGCTTTGGCTCGCTGCTCGACAAGGTTCGCGCCAAGAAGATCGATGATGACACCAAGGCTGAGCTCTTGCGCGTCATCGGCGACTTCAAGCAGCAGTTCATGGCCAAGCACCATTCGGATGTTTCTGGATCAGAGGAGAACTAAGCCCCATGGCCAACCTTCGCGACATTAAGAAGCGAATCTCCTCGGTTACCACGACCAAGCAGATCACGCGCACGATGGAGATGGTCTCTACGGCCAAGATCCGTCGTGCCCTCGATCGCTCCAAGCAGGCCGAGCCCTATAAGGAGGCGCTGACCGACGTCATGTTGACGGTCGCCGGCGACGCCTCCTGTTCGGGCACCGATCCCATGCTGCAGAAGCATGAGAGCGTCAAGCATGGCCTGATTGTCGTTATTGCCTCGGACCGCGGCCTTGCCGGCGGTTTCAATACGACGGTGGAGCGCACGGCCGAAAAGCTCGCCGCTTCTTGGGCGAACGACGGCATCGAGTGCGAGATCATCGCGTGTGGGCGCAAACCGGCCACGTATTTCCGTGACCGCGCAAACGTCGTCATGCACTTTGAGGGCAACTCCTCTGAGCCCGATTTCAATCAGGCCCGCATGATCTCCTCTCATATCTGCGATGCGTATCGTGCCGGTGAGCTTGACCGTGTCGAGCTTGTCTACCACCACGCCAAGAACCGCGTGGATCAGGAGCTTCGCGTCGAGCATCTGTTGCCGCTCGACCCCGAGATGATCGCTATGGCCCACGGTCCGCGTAAGAACGAGACCGACGCCCCTAAGCGCATCTCGTCCACGTTCGAGTTCGTGCCCTCTCCCGAGCATGTTCTCGGCAAGCTTGTGCCGTCTTATATCCTGACGGTCATCTACCAGGCCCTGATCGATTCGGCGGCTGCCGAGCAGGGTGCACGCCGCAAGGCCATGCACTCCGCGACGGAAAACGCCACCGCGATCATCTCGACCCTTACCCGCACGTATAGTCGCGTGCGCCAGGCTTCGATCACGACCGAGATTAACGAGATCGTCGGCGGAGCCTCAGCATTGGAGGAACAGTAATGGCTAATAACACCGTAAAGCTTGCGGTCGAGGAAGCCACCAAGAAGACGACTGCCGGTGATGGTCGCATCGTGCGAATCATCGGTCCTGTCGTCGACGTCAAGTTTGACGGTGCGGTGCCCCCGATCTACAACGCGCTCACGGTCGAGGCCGAGACCCCGATCGGTCATCTGAGCACGATCCTCGAGGTCGAGAACCAGCTTCCGGGCGGCGTCGTCCGCACGGTCGCCATGTCCTCGACCGACGGCCTGCAGCGCGGCCTCATCGCCACCGATACCGGTGAGCCCATGAAGATGCCCGTCGGCCCCAAGACGCTCGGCCGTATTTGGAACGTCATGGGCAAGCCTGTCGACGGCAAGCCCATGCCCGAGGTGGAGGAGTTCTACCCCATCCACCATGCCGCGCCCCGTTTCGACGAGCTCACCACCAAGACCGAGATCTTCGAGACCGGCATCAAGGCCGTCGACCTGCTCGAGCCCTACATCCGTGGCGGCAAGACAGGCCTGTTCGGCGGCGCCGGCGTCGGCAAGACCGTTCTGATTCAGGAGCTCATCAACAACCTCGCCCAGGAGCACGGTGGCACCTCGGTGTTCACCGGCGTCGGCGAGCGTACCCGCGAGGGCACCGACCTGTTCCTCGAGATGAGCGAGTCTGGCGTTATCGACAAGACCTGCTTGGTCTATGGTCAGATGAACGAGCCGCCCGGAGCGCGTCTGCGCATCGGTCTGGCCGGCCTTACCACCGCTGAGTATTTCCGTGATCGCGGCCAGGACGTTCTGCTGTTCATCGACAACATCTTCCGCTTCACCCAGGCCGGTTCCGAGGTTTCCGCACTGCTGGGCCGTATGCCGTCCGCCGTTGGTTACCAGCCCACGCTGGCAACCGAGATGGGCGACCTCCAGGAGCGCATTACCTCGACCAAGACGGGCTCCATTACCTCCGTCCAGGCTGTCTACGTCCCCGCAGACGACCTGACCGACCCGGCGCCTGCCACGACGTTTACGCACCTCGACGCCACCACGGTTCTTTCGCGTAGCATTTCGTCGCTCGGCCTGTTCCCGGCTATCGACCCGCTCGCATCTTCCTCCGACGCTCTCGATCCCTCGATCGTCGGCGAGGAGCACTACCGTGTCGCCGTCAAGGTCCAGGAGCTCCTGCAGGAGTACTCCGACCTTCAGGACATCATCGCCATCCTGGGTATGGACGAGCTGTCCGAGGAGCAGCGCCTTACGGTCAACCGTGCCCGTAAGATCCAGCAGTTCCTCTCGCAGTCCTTCCACGTCGCCGAGAAGTTCACCGGCAACCCCGGTGTCTACGTCCGCGTCGAGGATACCGTCCGCTCCTTCGCCGAGATTGTCGACGGCAAGGCCGATGACCTGCCCGAGCAGGCTTTCCGCTATGCTTCCACGATTGAGGACGTGCGCGAGCGCGCCCGCAAGATGGGGGAGAAGTAGGTTATGCGTATCCGCATCGTGTGCCCCGTGAGCTGCGCCTATGAGGGCGACGCTGCGTTTGTGTCGATTCCGTCCACGGATGGCGAGTTTGGCGTTCTGCCTGCTCACTCCAGCGAGATCTGCACGATCGACCGCGGTTACGTTCGCGTTTCCGATAAGGCCATGGGCACTGTCGACCACACGTTTGCCGTGGCCGGCGGCTATGCCCAGGTTGCGGACGATGTCGTGACCGTTCTCGCCGAGCGCGCTTGCGATTTGGCGACCGTCGATGCCGACAAGCTTAAAGCTGATATTCAAGGTTTTGAAGAGAAGCTGGGTAATTTGTCGGAGGATGATGCACGCCGCGCCTACCTCTATAATGAAATCGCATGGTGTAAGCTCAAGCTTGCCCAATAGTCAAACGATTTAGCGTTCGACCATTTGCGAACACATCATGCCCGGGATGGCTCAGCCACCCCGGGCATGCTTTTTGAAAGGGTAGACCTTGGATATTATCCGCGTTGAGGGTGGCCACGCCATCGGAGGCTCCGTGCCCGTTTCGGGCGCCAAGAACTCCGCGCTCAAACTCATGGCGGCAACGCTTCTGGCGCCGGGCAAGACGACGCTGCAGAACGTGCCCGATATTTCCGATGTCCACGTGATGGGCAAGGTGCTCAAGGGTATGGGCGCCACAATCGATGTCCTTGACGAGCACACGCTCGAGATTGATACCTCTCAGGTCGATTCTTGGGAGGCCCCCTACGAGCTCGTTGCCAAGATGCGTGCTTCCACAGCCGTGATGGGACCCCTGCTGGGTCGCTTCCATCGCGCCAAGATCGCCATGCCGGGCGGCTGCAACCTGGGTGCTCGCAAGATCGATATGCACATTCTTGGTCTTGAGGCCCTGGGCGTTGAGTTCGATACCGCCCACGGCTACATCAACGCTAATGCGCCCCAAGGTCTGCGCGGTACCACCGTCACGCTCGAGTTCGCCAGCGTCGGTGCGACCGAGAACCTCATCATGGCATCCGTGCGCGCGCAGGGCACCACGGTTATCGACAATGCCGCCCGCGAGCCCGAGATCGTCGATCTCGCCAACATGCTCAACGAGATGGGCGCCAAGATTGTCGGCGCGGGTACGCCCGTCGTGACCATCGAGGGCGTGGAAGAGCTGCATCCTGTTACCCATCGCGTAGTGGGCGACCGCATCGAGGCCGGTACCTTTATCGTTGCCGGTGCGTTGATGGCCGACGATCGCGGTGTCGATGTCATGGGCTTTTGCCCCATTCACTTGGGCATGGTGCTCAAGAAGATGGAGCTCATGGGTATCGACTGCGAGCGCGTCGAGGATGGCGTCCATGTAAACCGTGCCGAGCGTATCAAGCCGGTCGACATCCAGACGCTTCCGTTCCCCGGCTTCCCGACGGACATGCAGGCGCAGATTATGGTGCTCTCCGCCCTTGCCGACGGCAGTTCCGTTATTACCGAGAACATCTTCGAGAATCGCTTTATGTTTGCCTCTGAGCTGGTGCGCATGGGTGCCGACATTCGTATCGAGAGCCATCATGCCATGATTCATGGCGTTAAGGGCTTCTCGGGTGCACAGGTTACCTCGCCCGATCTGCGTGGCGGAGCGGCCCTCGTCGTAGCGGGCTTGATCGCCGACGGGACGACCGAGGTTTCGGCCATCCATCACATCAAGCGCGGCTACGAGCAGTTTGTCGAAAAGCTGCAGGCGCTCGGCGCGCATGTCGAGCATGCTTCCGTCCCCGATTCCGTCATCTACTAATACAGGTTGCCTATGTTTAATAAAAAGCCCCTCGCGGATACCACCGCCCGAAGACCCTCAACTGGTGCGCAGGCCAAGATCTACAGTCGCGATAACGTGGCTCGCTATTCCGAGCGCGCTCGTCAACGTCGTCGTAGCCACACGATTCGTCACGTCGCGCTCATTGTCGTGCTTGGTGTGCTGCTGAGTGCCACTACCGCTGCCGGCCTGTGGTTTGCCACCATTATGGGCAAGCTCGGCGATTCTAATGTCATTACCGATAATCTGCGTCGGGTTCTGGTTGACACCGATGAGGCAAAGGATCCGTTCTACGTGCTGCTTCTTGGCACCGACGGCCGTCCGGGCGAGGATACGTATCGTGCCGACTCGATTATCCTGGCACGCATCGACCCCACGCAAAAGCAGGCGACGCTCATTTCCGTTCCGCGCGACACCAAGGTCGAGTACAAGGGCGAGACCATGAAGATCAACGCCTGCCATACCGTTGGCGGCGCCGAGGCCATGGTCGAGGCGGTCAACGAGCTGTGCGGTGTTCAGATTTCCCACTATGCCGAGGTCAGCTTCGACGGTATGCAGGCGCTGATTGATTCGGTTGGCGGTATCGACATTAACGCAACCGATGATGTTGACGACCCCGAGCACCTGGATATTAAGATTACCGCTGGCCAGCAGCATATGGACGGTGCCACCGCCCTTACCTATGCCCGCTGCCGCTACACCTATGCCGACGGCGATTACACGCGCATGCGCCACCAGCGTCAGGTGCTTGGCGCCCTTGCCAACCAGATTCTCAATAACTTCGATGCCACGAAGATTTTTGGCCTGGTTAATTCGCTGTCCGATATGCTCGTAACCGATATGAGCGTTCAAGATATCGTGGCTACGGTCAACGCCATGCGCGGTATGGATGTCGACGGTATCTACTCGGCCAACCTGCCCTCGTACGCCGACGACAGCACCATGATCGACGGTGTGAGCTACGTCTTTGTCTACGAGGACGAGCTCAAGGAAATGATGGAGCGCGTCGATGCCGGCAAGGATCCCAAGGGTCCCAACACCATGGGTCTTTCCGACGGTTCCAGTTCTACGATCGGCGACCTGAACAACAACACGTCTGACGACTACGCAAACGGTACCGCAACTTCATCGGTCAGCTCTGACGATTCCGATGACTCAGGCGATTCGAGCGATTCGGACTACTACGAAGAGCCCACCGGCGACGGTAACGGCTACGAAGCCAACTACTAAGTTACGCGGTTTTACCAAACCGCGTAACCGCTTGACGCTGCAAACCCGCCAGAGCGGCAATCTGCATGATCAAAAGATCAATGCCGCCTCGTTTCAAGGCACCTTGCTCGCTCTGGCGGGTTTTCGCTGTCGGTGCCAAAACATCGGCGTAACACTTGGCACATGGGTAGTCATTGGGGACGTTCTTAAACGACTGGTCAAAGGGGACACTCTTGATGCACTTGGCACTTGGGGACGTTCCTTATGTGCCGGCAGTTTGGGACACTCCTTGCGTCAAGAGGCTGGCGCGCGTCAACCTGTTTTCATTGCAGCAAAAAATCGCTCCGTTCTCGGTTGAGGACGGGGCGATTCGTCTTTTGGGCTTATGCGGCCAGTCTTATGCGAAATGGGCGACGAGCTCCTGCAGGACGTCGGTCATCTTGACGAGCGAGCTGACCGGGACGAACTCGTTGACGCCGTGGTAGCAATAGCCGCCGGTGGAAAGGTTGGGGCAGGGCAGACCGCGGAACGACAGCTGGGCACCGTCGGTGCCGCCGCGAATCGGCAGCACTTGGGGTTCAACGCCGCAGGCAAGGTAGGCTTCCTTGGCAACATCAATAAGCTCGGGATAGTCACGAACGATTTCGGCCATATTTCGATACTGCTGCTTAATCTCGACCGTCACGCGCTCCTCACCCAGACGTTGGTTGAGCATCGAGGCGGCGGCATCAATAAGGTCGAGTTTCTGCTGGAACTTGGCGGCGTCATGGTCGCGGACGATATAGCGCGCTGTGGCGTGATCGACGGTCGCAGATACACCCTCAAGGTGATAAAAGCCCTCGTAGCCTTCCGTATACTCCGGGCGCTGCACGTAGGGGAGCAATGCGTTGAAGTCGCAGAACAGATTACCTGCGTTGACCATACGGCCCTTGGCGTCGCCCGGGTGGATGGACTGGCCCTCAAAGCGGACGGTCACCTCGGCGGCATTGAAGCACTCCCACTCCAGCTCGCCGATGGGGCCGCCGTCGACCGTGTAGGCGTACTTGCAGCCAAAGGTATCGATATCCAACAGCTCGGCTCCGTGGCCGATCTCCTCGTCAGGGCAGAAGCAAATGCCGAGTGCGGGATGGGGCAGGGAGGGATCCTGAGCGATACGCGCGACAAGCGACATGATCTCGGCGACGCCTGCCTTGTCGTCCGCGCCCAGCAGCGTGGTGCCATCGCTGCAGACCAGGTCCTCACCCGCGAGGTCGTTCAGGGCGGGAAGCTTGGCGGTGCTCATGGCAACGGGCTTACCGTCAACCGTGCCGCAGACCAGGTCGCCGCCTTCGTAGTGTACGATGTGCGGCTTCACGCCGGCACCCGGTGCAACTTCGGTGGTGTCGAGATGGGCGATCAGGCCCAGGGCGGGCTTGTCCTCAGCGCCCGCACTTGCGGGGATATGCGCGCAGACATAGGCGTGCTCGGTCACGTGGGCATCTTCCGCACCAAGCTCGCGCAGCTCTTCAGCCAGCACGTTGGCAAGGTCAAACTGAACGGCGCTCGAGGGTACCTGGTCACAGTTTGCATCCTCGGACTGCGTGTTGATCTGGACGTAGCGCAAAAAGCGCTCGAGGACATCGGGGCTCGTGGTGGTGTTTTCCATAAAGACCGCTCCAATCTTGGTCGTCGTGTGCAACAAGAACTCTAGCACGGTATGCCACGGCATACCACGACGCTTGGATGGGGTAGAATCAGCCATTGAATGCAGAAGGGACGGAAGATCATGGATACGACAAATAGCTCGCGCGAACTGCATCTGACGGTGGCGAACGAAGACTACTTGGAGTGCATGGTTCGCATTGAAAGCGAAGAGGGGGAAACCAACGGCGTGCGATCGGTCGACATCGCGCAGCGCCTTGGCGTCTCCAAGGCATCGGTCAATAAAGCGGTTTCGGCGCTCAAGGCATCCGAGCTTGTCGAGCAATCGCACTACGGCAAGGTGATCCTGACCGATCGCGGCCGCGAGGTTGGCACGGCTATCTGGTACCGTCATCGCCTCATCCGCACGTTTTTGGTTCAGGAGCTCGGTGTCGAATTTGAGCGAGCCGATTCCGAGGCCTGCATGATGGAGCATGCGCTATCCGAGGACACGATGAGCCGCTGGCTCGCCTATCTCGAAAAGCAGGGAATCAGCGTCGAGGAATAGCGGGATATATATGGATACGAGTTATTACAACCGCTTTGGTGCCGAGGAACTTACGCGCCGCTTGTCGAGCGAGACCTTGTTGGCGCAGGGCCCCATGGGCAGTGTTCTGTTGAGTGAGTACGATGCCGCCGACATTCCACCGGCGTTTTGGAATCTGGCAGAGCCGCAGACCGTTTCTCGTATCCATCGCTTGTATGTCGCCGCCGGCGCGCAGGTGCTCATTACCAACACCTTTCAGGCATCGAGCTATGCCCTCAAGCACGACCAGATTGCGCCGTCCGTGGCGGAGGTCAATCGCGGGGCCGTCGACGATGCCCGCCAGGCGCACCCTCAGCTACTGCTGGGCTCGATGGGCCCGATCGGTATTGAGTGGTTTGCCGAGGACTCTGTCGAGTATCGTGAAATCCGCGGCATTGCGCGCGAACAGGCGCACGCCTTGCTCAATGCTGGTGTTGACGGTCTGCTGATCGAGACGGTGACGTCTATCCGTAATCTGCAGCCCATGCTTGCCGGCGCCCGAGATGCCGCCGACGGCATGCCTGTTCTGGTGAGTTTTGTCGTTGACGATAAAGGCGACCTGCTGGGCGATGGCCTCAACATCGAGGCTGCTGTTTTGTACGCCGAAAAGCACGGCGTAAACTCGGTTGGCGTTAACTGCTGTTCACTTGCGGCCGCGAACGTGGCGGTGCCCAGGATGGTTGCATCGGCGACTACTCCCGTTACGGTGCGTCCCAACGTAGGCGATCCGGTCCAGACTCAGGATGGCCCCGTATGGCACGAGAATCCCGAAGCTTTCGCGCGCGCATGCATCGAATGGAGACATGCCGGCGCCGCAATGGTGGGCAGTTGTTGTGGAACCACGGCAATCACTACGGCAGCGATGGCCGAGGCGCTCGATATATAAAGGGTAAAACCGCTCCATACGGGGCGGTTTTTTTTATTGTTTAGAGGCTTTAGCCTGTGCGGGGCGCGCAGCGCGCCGCATCAGAAACCAC